>CYGL01000347.1_pt1 | contig 19932 bp, 32 predicted proteins | sample 485531 | NCBI WGS metagenome assembly CYGL01 (sample SAMEA3497897, study PRJEB9818) | human gut metagenome | reverse complement strand
CCAAAGGCTAGACAAATAGATTTATTAAATCCTTCGATGTCTTCCTTAAAGTCTAGATCTTTAAAAGAGGATATTTGGGAGTACGGTTTAGCTTTCATACCACCATCTAGAATCAGAACAGAGGACTGACCTGTACTAGGATTATAATCTAGTTGTAATTCTTCTTGTTTACGCTCACGCAATTTCTTGTTCAGGATTTCATCCGTCTCAAGAATAAGACCAATCACGGTTCCGTTATCGAGGAATTTCTCTTTAAAGTTAAGCATCTTGGAACGCTTCTCAAGAGAATCAATAACAGTAGCAACACGAGATTGTCCAGAAATTTGAGAATTTGTGCCACACACGTAACTGTTATCCTTTATAAAGATAATCTCATCTACGCGATAGTCTATCTGATTATTAAATATAAATTTTTTGATAAACTTATTGGCATCTGCCTCTACTTGCATTAGTGCAGCAGGGACATGGTAAAGTGCTGTGCCATCCCAATAGATGTATGCACAACCTTCAAAAAGTAGGTCAGTGACTACAAGTCTACGGAATGTGCTTATATCCATGAATGGATTAGGTCGTACATTTAAGAGAGTGTCTAGAGTCTTTGTCTTGATGCCGTTAGCATACGTGACAATATTATATTTATCTCCGACAGTATAAGAACACTCCGCCGCACTATCTATAACCATATTAGCAGTTCTATTGAGAATCTCAATTTTACTGTAGGCTTGTCCAGTGGTAAAAGGCTTACGGTTAGTGCGATGACTAACTGGTTCCATGTCTCTTATAATACGTTGACCCGGATTTAGCTTTTCAGTAATCCAGCTTTTAAAACCCATTATAAGAACCTTGCGAATCCTGATTTTGTTTCAGTCTTGACTTGTGTCTTTTCTTGAGGATTCTGTAATTTGTCTTTCTGCTTTTGAACCCACACTTTTTGCTTATTAGCAGAAAATAAAGGTGGTTCTTTTGTGTAAACCTTATGTAATAATTGGTGATGGTGTACACAAAGGGTAACAGTGTCTTCTACTAGCTCATGCCTATATCGATCATAGAATGCCGTCCTATTTGAAAGGACTGTTTCTTCGTCAGTGAAATCCAATTGGAGTTCTTTAGCTAAATTTTTTAACTAGTAGAGACACCGTATGGTAATGATGAAGCTCTAATTCTTCAGCACAACCGCAGATAGCACATTGAGAGTCTTTTTTATTATTGACTTTTTATTCCGTCTCTCATAAGGGATATAGCATCGCGTTTATATTTTACATTGCTTGCCATAGTGTTCTCCTCAACTGTATGAATATAGTATACATAATCGTATCGAATTTGTAAAGGGGATTTTAAAATGCAGGAATGGGATACCAACTGAGTAGTATCCCATCCTATATTTATTTATTTACCACGGGAAATAGAATAAATTCCATAGCGCAGCGCATCACAAAGGTGAGAGTTAGCATCATGACGTGGTTTTTCACGTGATAATTTATCTTCACCCTCTTGGAAATCCCACTTATAGTTCTGCAATGCATGGATTAATGAGGAACATGAAGCATCTACAATAATCTTGCCCTGCTGGAATAGCGCTTGCAAGCATGCTAGACCATCTAGGACAGATTTTTTAGCAGGAGCCGATGCAATTTCATGTTCATAAGCTAAGTCCTGGCGGAACTGAGCTGCGGCAGAGTCAACAAAAACACGATCAACTTTATAACGATCTATACAGTGCTGAATATACGCAGCATGCTGAGCTGTAGTTTTCTCCGCCTGCTGGTACTCTTCTAAAACATAGTAAGTATCCGTATCGTAATGATATTTAATAGTAAGAACTGCTGTGGGATCACGATAACCAACGTCAATGCCAAGCAATGTTTCGAATGCTTCATCATCTTTAAAGAAGTGACGCATACCTTTGAGGTCTTTAACATGATCGATAGCATTAAAGGTATCAAAGATCTGACCTTCGAATACAGAGAAGTCAGCCTCATATTCTTGGCGGAAGTAGTTTTTACTAACAGTACGACGTGCTTCTTCGATGTCATTCAGGTCAGCACGTGGATTATCACGATATGTACCATGAATAGATACCCAGTTAGGTAATGTATCATCAAATCCATAGGCATAAAACTCTTTAAACCAGTTACCACCACGAGGAGTAGAGATAAATAGAGCCTTAGAATTAGGTTTATCTAGGGTAGGGCGCAACTGAACCCTGAAGGCATCACCACCCACATCGGAAATTGCCGCCTCGTCAAAGATGATAAAATCATATGAGCGTCCAACTGCGGAGTCAGCCTGAGCCGCGGAAGCTAGTTTAAATAGAGAACCATTAGCTAACTCAATCTCTTTATCTTTAGCGTTCTCACGTTCGGTTTGTAGGCCATACTTCTTAATAAGGCCACGAATCTGAGACCATCCGATGTTGGCCAGTGAGTAGTTAGGGGCAACTACTAGCACCTTCACATTAGGTTCCAGCAATTTTAGGAACCCAAGTGTATACGCTATAAAGGATTTACCTACACGGCGTGATACACACGCCGTTACAAAACGATGTCTAGGATCTTCTAGAGCATTAATAATTGCTATTTGAGGACCATTAGGTGTAATACCCTCTTGAGCTAGTATTCCAGAAACAGGTAGACGAAAGAAACGTTTGTCTATTCCGAAATCAATAACATCTACTGTGTTAACGTAGGGTCTTGATACTTCCATTACTTCTTACCTCCAGTAGCTAGGGAAGTAATTAAGTCCATGTAGTTTTGATCCCCAGCTCCAGCAATAATGTTATTCTGTATATTGGTCTGATTAGCAGGAGCTCGGACAGCAGCTTTAGCTTTTTCTAGCTCCACCATCATTTTCATCTCTTCCATCTTCATCTTGTGTGCTTTCCAGAGAATATCCATAATATCCTGGTCAGAACCCATGCCAGTTTCTTCCAGTTCCTCCAGCTTACGTTTAATAACTTCATCTAGAACACCGAACAAACGGTCTCTGTTACGGAAACCACTTTCCATAAAAATATCGTTTAAGTAGTTCTTAACTTCACTACGATTCATAATATCTCGGAAAGCAATTTCGGACATTCCAAGACTACGTGCGGCAGAGGGCACATCGCTACCGCACTGTAAATAAGCTTCAATCACATCCATCCCTTCAGGGGACATAAGATCGGGTACTAATACATCATTTGCCATATTTCCTCCTTTAGGTAAGGCGTTGAACTGTTACTCGTAGTCTCGGTAAGAAAACTGCGGAACCTAAACTAACGTGTAGTATAACACCTAATTCTGCATTACCATTACCAAGATTTTTTATTGTATATATAAAACTGTTTCTACTAAAAGCTCCGCTATCTGGAGTATATTTATAAGCAGAAGTAGTATGGAAAGGCACTAATTTTCCAGGAGGAAGAACTAAAATTTGGTGAAATATAGCATCCCCTCCCGTATAACTTTGTGATTTTCTTCCTTGCACCTGAAAAACACTACCATTCCACGTATTTACTGGTAACCCAGCAACATTAAGGTTACCCGATAATATTTCACTAGTTAGTATAACAGTAGAGTTATTATTGGGTAGGCCTAGTCCAACTGTTGCTAGGGATTTATAAACATTACCAGTGCCCGGATAGGTCGGAGTAATATCATTACCAATATAGGCACTAGCCACATTACCGGATAATAGGCGTAAAGGTATTGATGAAGGTCCCCAGACAACACCATTCTCATTACCAATAGTATTATTATTAGAGTTTACATACCAGGTCTTACTAGCAGAGAACTTATAAATACTAAGTTGTGCTCTTGTACCACTATAGTTGACTGGTGCCCATATAGATCCTTTGTTAGAGCATACAAATTCACATCTTCCAGTAGTATCCCCAAACACTCCACCATGAGCAGCGTTCACTCCAATATACTCCATATCAGCACGAGAACTTAGATTCCCTAGAGCATTCTGATTAATAAACTTCCAACCAGTAGTAGATAACTTAACTCCCTTAATAGTAAAGTTGGACGGAGAAATTATTATGTCAGAACCTGTAAAGGGATTGCTAGAAACAGACATACTACCATTAGAATATCTTAGGTTCAGCACATACCATATAACTTTTGTAGGGGTTACTCCATAACCATCTTGAACTATTTTTGTATTAGCTGATTGACTTACTAACTTAGTAGTAGAACCTCTACAAACATATCTATACCCACCATCACTAAAGTGCTGTACTATATTGCTAGGGATTGTTTGTTTGTATCCAGCATACCCCCTAATATTAGAATTACATACATAAAACCAGTTGTGCCCACGTTTACCAGCCCCCATTGGAGCCATCCAGTTAGGATCCCAATAGTACGTATCACCTGAAGATATAGGAACAGAAGTACTTCCTATAGGATACCCTAGTTGTTTGAAAGTTTCAGCTACAGTAGCACCTACAGGTGCACCACCACCTGGTCTTACAACACCATGATAAGTACTATGTAGTACAGTACCACCAGTACCACTTCTAGCTATAGATTCTTCATGCCCTAGAGAACTATTATAGGAATAAGTACCTGAAGCTAGACTATTACCAAAAGCAAATCCAGCAGTTTGACTTAAGCTAGCAAATGATCTAAAAGGATCGGCCTGAGTAGAAGAAAGAAACTGCCCAACTTGAGATTGAGTACCATTCAAAAAACCACGATGGGTACCATTAACTTCTATAGCTGTTAGTATAACTCTACCAGGATCATTACTCTTTAAGTTAGCTATTGCAGAAGGCATCTGACACACGTAGAAGCCATTCCCAGCACTACTTAATGCACTCTCATAAGTGCTTTCTACTAATACGAAGGGCATATCAGAATGAAAAATAGTATTAGTACTAGGGTTTTTATGAGCATTAATATCTCCACCACTAGCAGTATTTAGTGATAATACAGTTTTACCATCACTATATTTTCCAGCGAAAAAACCCATATAATCTCCTATTATAAAAATGTATTTGCTTTCATCCCTCTATTTTGCTATAATAGATTCATAAATTAGAAATGGAGAGATAAATATGAAAAAGTTTGTGATTGCACTAGTTGCCGCAGTTATGTTATCTGGTTGTGCACCTGCTCCCAAACCATTTTGTACAGGATTTGTAAAATCTTTTGGTGGTGTGGGAGAAGAACATTACGGTCTCAAGGTTCAAAAAGTTCGTATTAAGGGAGATCGCTTTCCAGTAGTACAGCTCCGTACTAAGTTTGGATGGTGGGATCTCAGTCAGTTTGACCTTAAATATGGTGATTGTAAATTTAAACTAGAACAATCTAATTACCTGTAATTAGTATAAAACAAAAAGACATCCAAGTAAACTAAATTTTTTATTTCTTGGATGGTGTACTGGCAGAAAACACTATGCAAGAAAATGAGAAGCCCTTCCAGGAACCCATGCCACTTGAGATGAATCCTAGGGCAAAAGCAGTTCATGATGCAATTAATGAAATCATTCAGGATGTCATACAAGACACTATGGAAGATGTAATGGGAACATCATTTCTTCTAGAAGAATCTGGATTTGATGAAATGATGGATCTCGTAGGAACAGTTATAATGGTTCGTGCAATTGCTAGAATATTCCAAATACCACATTTACGGGAGCATGAAAGACATGTCAAACGGCAACAAAAGAAAGAACAGGCGCGGAGAAGTGTACGAAGCGTGGATTAACATTTACGGATTTGGCTTTGTATTATTCCTAATCTTCGTAGGTTTTTGGTTAGCAGCTATGGCGGGGTGGATCTAATGGAATGGGTAATTATTGCACTACTAGGGATTGTGATTATTGGGCAGTGTATTTTAGATAATCACTTAGCTAGAATTGAAACCTTACTATCGGAGAAACGTAAATGATGGAAGTGGCAGTTACACTAATAGTAATATTAGCCTGGGTAATCCTCATTGCCTCTCGTATCGTGTATATTCGCCTAAAAACTCTAGAAGCCCAGGTGAAACAACAACAAGTTATTCTAGAAAAGCTAGTACTACTGCAACGTTGTGATAGCACCCGTATTCTGCAAATTGAGAAGGAATTAGATGTTTAGTATTATAATTACTTTTATTATCGGGATACTCGCGGGAGTTTTCGGGACAACTGCGGCAATCAATAAGCATCGGGAATATATTGCGGGAGTGTCGCGGGAGATTGCGGAAAGGGAGCGGAAGTTTGATGAGAAACGTGCGGAGTTTGAGCGAGAATGGTCGGATGGATCTCGGGCGTCGCGGAAGAGGTTCCGTGAGTTCAGACCAGAACACAGGTTTGATGACCCTTCTATGCGCTAATTAACCTTTTTGCCAAATTTCATAAGATTACACATGGAGGTGTGTCCACTGCCCCCGGCGAAAATACTTAGTCTCCTAACCGCCACCCTCGTTACTATTACCCTGCTAACTGTTTCACCCTGCAACCATTTTAATTACGGGGTGAAACAGTTTCAATACTAACTATTACGCGACTTTTAGTTTTTCAATATATTGTTGCGGACTGCAACTATATTCTGCGCGTTCTTCCTCGGTCATACCTTCCCAACATAATTGCAAGCGGTCGGCTAGGAATTGATAATCATTATCATCATCGAGCGATTCATCAATAAAGGTTTCACCAATCAATGTAACACCGATTGATAGAATATCATTAACGGCTTGCGCGTCTAGCGTTTTAAATCCGTATGATGCCGCCGCCGCTAACACGCCTTTATGATCATCAATCATTGTAAAATCAGCGTTCGGATATAATTGTTTAAATAATTCAAAGTAGTAAGATTTATATACTGCGTCTTTGCTGTGGTATATCTCGCTAACTTTATCAGCCTCAAAATATTTGTGTAGTGTATCGCGGGAAAATACACGGATATTACTATTTCCACGCCCTCGCAATCCTTGTTTACGCAAGAAATAATAATCTGATTTGCTCATTAGTCGAGCGGTGCAGATAATGTTTAACGTGTTAGCGTCATTCATACACTGGCGCATATATTCAACTAATGGCAATAATGAATCCTGCATTATTAAATGATGTTTGCAGGCTTCATTTTTATACTTATTTAAATCTAAATTGCCCTCGCTATCAAAACAAGGCGCTACACGATGGAAAGAGTTAATGATAGTGCCGTCTAAATCCCAAATCATAACGCGGGAAATATGCGGGAAATTACGGGTAATATTCGTTTTAACTTGATTCATTTTGTTACGTTCTCCATTTAAGGGATTAGATTAATTCAATCTAGCCCACTAATTATATTTTATTAGTGGGCTATGTTCAATCAACTATTAAAGGCCATAAGCCAACGCATCGGCAATAAAACTAACATCCTCACCTGATACGCTGGAACGAATACCAGCACAAGTATATACTTTTGCAGAAGTCAATTGATCATCAAGGCAAGCGGGGCAAGGCGCGACAACTGCAAAGGCAAGGCCGGATTTTACGGCGTCGATGATAATCGTTTCTTGCTTCACCGTATCAACATAAACGCCTTTTGCTTTAGTATGGCTGGTTAGTTTGCCCTGCGTATATGCGAATGTTGTAACCTGTAAAGCGTCATTGAAATCTAATAGATCATCAATAACGTGCCCCGCCTCGACGTGGTAACGTTCGCCATTAGAATAAACCAGAACAATGGAAGACTGAGCGCGATCGAAAGGAATATTTTGCTTTTTCATATTTATAAAACTCCAATTAGTTTAATAAGGGATTTAATTTATTTGATAATAATCTGCATCTGGTACGGCGTTAATTCACCGTTTACGGGTAAATTATTATCGCTTAGCCACTCATAAAAAGTACCATCATCATCAAAAGGGACAATATCGTTATCACGGGAATCGACGGAAATAATACCATCCGTATTAGTTTTGGCGGCTAGGATAGGTCCGAAGCTGTAAACTTTATCAGATTCCATTTCATCCGGTGAAATGAATACTTTTTCGTCCAATGTTTTGGGTAATGTAACTTTCATTTTTCTGGCTCCTGTAATGGCGGCTATATTTCAAGCCGCTAGGGAAATAATTTAATTACGCAAAGAATTTACCATTCTTAAAGTCGATCAAAGTGCGCTGACCGTTTGCATAGGTAATAACATGCGTTTGCGTCCAGCTTGACGCGCCAACGTTGTAACCCATGTCCAGACTACCAGCTACGCCAGCGGTATATACCCCGCCGTAAATGCTTGCCGTATGAGTATGCCCAGTGTTTAATTTGCCCAATTTCTTAAACTGTTTAGGATTGCCACGGCTGCCGTTAATGCCGTTGTGACCGTGTACGCCGCATTCAATGCCTGCAATTTTAAATGATTGGTCAGTTGTTAGGAAAATGGCGTTAAACTCGCAACCTGCAACCTTACGCAGCGCATAATCTAGCACGTTGAAAGTATCGTCTTTTTCTGCAATAGCTCCATAAATCGCGGCATTCAGGCGGTGATATAGTTCCGCGTTGGCGGGATCGTCTTTGATGTTTGCATTACGATCATCCAGCCAACGGGATAGCGCCAAATCGTGATTCGATTCAACAATGATTGTTTGGCTAAAATCTCGTTCCATCGATTCCAGCACGCGCCCCGTATCGATAAGGTCATCCAGAACTTTATCACGTCCGGCGGCATACTGTTTTGCTAGGAATACACCCGAAGCGCGGTTGTGATGGTTGCGTGATGTAAAATCATGAACGTCATGGATAAACTGATATTTTGGTTTAAGAATATCAAGCAAGCTATTTTCGCCAGCCCATGACGCAACGGCGCAAGCGTCATCCAATTTTTCGGCATGAATATCGCCATATTGCAAGCCTAGCACATGCCCCGATGTTTCATAGCATCCTGCGGGAGTAGTGCAAACATTCAGATCATAAAACACCCCGCTTTCGTCCATTGTTTCAAGCTGGCGCACAAAAAACTCACCGTCTTCGTCGAACTCAACAATCAGCGCACCGAAGTTATGCAGCGCTTCCGCTTTTTGCCCTGCTTTCTGCTGAATGTAGTTTTTTAGCGTTGCCGTGCCAGTTGAATACATGCGGCGCACTACTTCACCTTTTAAAGCTGGCACGCTTTCGGCGGTGATTTTAGCGTGACCAATTGCCAGACCTTCAAGATTAAGCGCGGTTGCAGTTTCAGCGAATCCAGAAAGCGGATAATCTGCGGTTGGCAAAACATTAATTTCAGCCATGAAAGCAAAACGGCGATTATTTAAAAACACGTTTTTGCTGCAAATATATTTATCAAAAGCGGAATCATATTTGATTCCATCCGCACCCTCACCATTTTGGAAGCCGTTTTTATTATAAATATACTTAGAAACAAGCAAATCAGCGCCGCAATATTTAGCATATTGTTCAAGCGAGGACAAAAAGTTTTTATGAGGGAAAGTATTATTCTGAATCGATGTGATAATAAAGCGTTTACCTTGTTTTACTTCCCATTGCTCCACCGTACTAGAAACAATTCCCGCCGCTTCTGGGCGTTCATCGTTTTTAATGGCTTTTGCTACTTTTGCCGCTTTTGGTTTAACTGGTTTATTTGCTTCCAGCCAATCACAAATGGCGGTCGAGTGTTTAGTAGTATCATAGACCGCTTTTGATATATCGTCGCAGACCTCCAGTTTAGTGGCGCGCAGACGTTTACCATAGAAATTAAAGTCAGCGGCCATTTTCAGGATAACGGTTTGTTTTTCTGCGGAAATAATCATAGTAATAAACTCCATTAAAGGGATTAGATTAATAACGGCAATATTGCCAAATATAACGCCTTGAATAATAGGCGTTATAATTTGCAACATTAATTTAAAGGCATAAGGCTAGAACTAACACCACAAGCAACGGCGGCAATAAAACAAATCAGACCTAAACGCTTTGCTAACTTAGATTTACGTTTAAAATAATACGAATCTAAATCATTTTGAAAATAAGCGAATAATAACGAGGCCGCCATAATAAATAAGCCTAGAATTAATGATTCAGTAGGAAAGAAAATCATTTTAAAACTCCTGATTTAAGGGAAGAAAATAATTATCGCTAAACAGTTATATTATTGCCCCCTCACTAAAGGGGGCAAGGTATATAATTATTCTCCTGCGGCTTGTTTCACCTCATCGGCAACGCCTAACAGTTGCGCCACGGCGTCCAGCGTTTCAAGTTTTGCACTTTCCAGCGATGCCAGATCGTCAGCATCTTTGATAATGCCGGAATCGATGGCATGTTTAGCGATAACGCGCACATAATGCGCCTTGCGTACAGAACTACCGCCGCCAACTTTACGAGGCTTATCGCTTTTTTGGTAGGCTTTTGCACTGGTCAATTTTGAGCGAACTGATACGGGAGAAGCCGCGCCTACTGCTTTTGCAATCTCTTTCAGCCCGTCACTATTTGCGAAATCTAAACCGTTTTCATTGATTAACTGCTGGTACATAGAAACAGCTTTCTGAGTGTTTTCTTCATTCCAAGCGAATTTTGCGGTTTTAACGTTAGTCATGGTAAAAACTCCTATTTGTTTAATTTAAGGGATAAGATTAACATTATGTTAATCGTTATATACCCCGAACTACTGGGGTATATAAAGTTAACACTAAATTATAAAACAGCTTCCCATTTTTCGTTGCGTTGAACAACCTTTACAACGTCGCCGGATTTAACGCGAACGCTAAAAACGGTTTTGCCGTTGTTACTACGTTCAGTTTCAGCATATACCGCATCGATTGTATCGAATGGCATAAGCGCCGCGCCTTTAATACGTTCGGCTTTTCCGGTTAATTCATCCGTTTTAGTAACGAAAGGAATAAAAACGGATTGACCAATTTTAGGCGCGGTAATAACGTTTTGCATAATATAAACTCCTAGTTATTTGGGGATTGTTCCGCATTACCTGCTAGAAAGTAGCAGGTAATAAGTAACAATCCGCTCGCCAGTTTAATCAATTTAAAGAACTCCACGTAGGTCGCTATATCCCAGTTAGGGGGGCGGGATGCATTATGGTAAGCACCGACCGTCAAATTTTATCAAGTTATCGCTCTTATCGAACTGAGTACATCTTAAAACCTATCGGCTAGGTTGTCAAACGGTTTTTTGCAATTTTTTATGATTTTCTTTCAAGTCAATCATAATATTTCGCCAGATCATTTCTAGACCTTGCTGGCGACCTTTCTTGTACTGCGTGAATCGGTATTTTACCGATCTTTGCGCTACTGTCAACAAATTTTTTGTTTTGCTATCTAGTGCCTTAATAGGCTTGCCAGTGATCAATAAAGTTTGTTTCATATCGTCGATTCCTTATAATAGATAAGTTTACCGCCGATAGGCTTTAAGATGTACCCAATTTTTAAAGAGCGTGGCGGTAAACTTCCCGCCGTGTAGTTCGTCATTGCCGCCCTACGTGATAAATAATAGGGGATTCCCGAAAATGGCGCAACCTTATTTTTGTAAAGAAACGTAAAGACAAAATTCACCGGACGGCGTGCGGTGACGGCCTAAAATTAAAAGAAACGGGCGCGCGAATACCACAAAACAAAGCAAATAGGCAAGTAATTTTTTCATTTATATTTGCTTTCCCCTACTTGACAAAACTTAAAAACCTCGTGGCAGCGATAAACGGCTTATCCCCTTATGATGGGATGTCTAAAAACTTTATTGCGTTCTGGAGCGTTTTAGGCGCATTCTAGCCTTGTTGATAACTTATCCCCAGAAGCAAAAATGAAATTTTCCTAGTTATCCACTTGACTTTTATTTTCCAGTGGATAACTACTTATTTTATAAAATTAATTAATTGACTTTTATTTGCTAGTATGTACCAGAAAGATAGCAGACTAATAATTGCTAGGATGATAATCCTGCTGGTGGATTGTAACGGCTTAAACTATTAGCAGACTATTAATCACGGAAAAACTCATTAGCCAACTAACTATTTCATGATATATAATATACATATAAATTAATGAGAAATAATAACTATAAGAAACTATCGGCCTAAGTGAGAACCACTATCACTTAAGTTATCCACAACGTTATCCACAGCACAAAATGATTTGACACGATAGGAGGCGATATAAGGACTTTTGCACAGACTTATCCACAGGTTATTCTACTGTATAAATATACAGGGTAAAAAGGTAGTGTTAACGACTGCAATCAATTTTAAGCGGCCTAAATCGCTTTCTAACGAGCTAAACGCTGCAAGGCAATATTAAAGTAAAGCCTCAATGCGTAAGCCTGGTGGCTTCGCCGTGGTTTGCTCTTTATTGCACCGCTGCGCGGTTAGCATAAAACTAGGCGCTAGGCAAGGAAAATAAAAAGGTAAAATAATATTTGCCCCTAGAAAGAAAATACCTTTATCATTCACTCACCGATTAACGAGGGAGGCCAACAAATGAGGCTGTATAAACCTGATAATGCTACCGTTTTAAAAGGTGCGCTGCGCAACCTGCTGGACGGTAGCAAGTCAACCAGCATTAAACATTTTATTAACAAGGTTGAAACTATTCATCAAAACTTTTTTGATGAATATGACGCCTATGATATGGATGGTTTTCTACCGTTATATAAGCAAGGGGCAACGCTAGTTTTATATAATCGGGATTGCCATATCTTTACGGGTAGAGGAGCAGGGCCGGATACCGATTTTATTATTGCGCAGGGTAATAATATTGTTGCGTATCATAGCAATTCAGGCCGTCAATCATTTAATATAAATGGTTTTGAGCTTGTTGGGCTTGATCTGATAAACGGGCTTTCTAGTATTGAGGGATTTTTAGATATTATCTGGAAGTATCTGCCAGCTGGATGGTATAAGCCGGATAACGACGGATCTCAATATACCGGTATAATGGCTTTTGATGGCGACGGTAATTTTTTGTTACCACGGGAGCTATACCCGTATATCTATGATGGGGATATAGAAAGCGCTGGTTTTTCTTTCTGGAAAGATGAAGATCAGATTATTGACAGCGTAGAAAACCATGTTGTAAATTCTAACACTCAAAGCGTTAATACTCAAACTACTGAAAATAAAGGAAAAAATACCATGACCAAGATCGCTAATATTGTTGCCGCTAATAAATCCGCCGTTGTAAATGCTGCAAAACTGGAAGCGGGTAAAATTGCACTGACTCAAATCACGAAAGTAGCGGCTAAAAAAGCGCCATTCATGATTAAGGGTTATATTGATACGCCTATCGGTCGAGTAGTGATTGCCAACCTGCTGAGCGTAGCGGTTGACCAGTACGCCCCAAGCAACCAGAAAGCGAAAGCAGTAGCAGGGGCAGCTATGGAAGCGGCAATGTTGGAAATGGTGCAAAGTTTTAACATCGCTGAAATGATTGATGAAATGGTAAAAGGTATCGATATTTCTACCTTCACCACTAGCACCGAAAGCGAATAATAATATCTAGCGGGGATTGTTTCCCCGCTTTACTATTCCCTGACTAATTAATAGGGGGCTAATAAATGGCTGAGGAAAAATATGGCTTCTCACTGGGAGAAGTGAGCACGGCAAAACATGATATGATCATTTTGGTCGATTGTCATACTGGCTATTGCGGGGAAGGTTGGACGGAGGAATATTTTGTTCCTGCTGGTACAGATCTCGACGCTTTCGCTCAAGAAATGGCTATTGATAATGCTTCTCGTTTTGGTAGCGATGGGTATGAAGATGAGGATACTGGCGAATGGGTTGAAAATGAAAACGTGTATGCAAGCCTTTATCATTATCAATTAAGTAAATCCGGCACATATGTAAACGGCGGGGATCCTATTAATTCCGTCATGAAATTAGTTATTAAATATGGTGGCGTCGAGATAATTGATAACAAAGCGGTAATATATGCAAACCGATTAAAACAGCTTGTTTATATTCCTGATAGTACCCGATGGGAGGAATACGCTGTTTTGCATGACGAATTAAAACGATGTTTCAATGTTGAATCCTTACAAGTAGTTTAATGTAAAGTTTTGTAAAGGTCGCCTATTATGGCGGCCTTTTTTGTTATAATGCCTTTACACCGTTTGAGGACGGTTGAAAATTTTCCCAAAAATTTGGAGGCTTAAAATGGTTGCTTATTCTTCTGCTAGTCATCTGTTCACCGCTCAAGGCTGGGTATCTAACCGCGTTATTATTCACGAAATGGTGCAAGAATATGGCATTGCTAAAACTTATAACACCATCCAAGAATTGTATAACGCTGATAAGATTGACCAGCAAACGGCGGGCTTTTTGCTGGATACCCTGAAAGCGGAACACTGTACTAAAAAACAAGCCGCTAAAATTGTTTTAATGTAATTAATAACGGGGCGTTACTTTCGCCCCACTAACTAGGAGAATGAAAATGGTTATTTTTCGAGCTATTCTAGCAGGTATCTTGGGCGCTATTTTATCCCTTTTTGCAATAGCTTTCGGTGTCCACGCGGTTATTATTGGCGCGGGTATCGCTGCATTTTCTTATCTGCTGGGCTGCATGACTAGTAAAGGAGAATAAAAAATGATTCGCAACGTTTCCCTTGCACGTTCGAAAGGCTTTAAGCTGGTGGATGTAAACACGTTTGAGCGTCCTGATTGTAAAATCGAATATGTAGCGCGGAATAAAAACGCCTTCCGTGTTACAGAAAAGAAATTTGATAAGCGCGGCAACGTGATCGCTGAAACGGTTAAACACTTTGCCACCTTTTACGCTGCCTTTCGTGGGGTACTATGAAAAGCGTTATTATTATTATCCTTGCAATGGTTGGCGGTTTTACCGCCACCTTATTTAAAAATGATCCCCTTTCATTGGGGATCTTTATGCTTTTATCTGGCTATCTGATTGGGAGGCTAACAAATGATTCAACAAATTAAAAGGGCGTTCCAATATTGGGGCGTCCTGCCTTCAATCGGTTTTATTCTGATAATCATTAGTCAGCTAATGATTATAGGCGGAACTATTTGGGAGCTATGCAAATGATAATTTATGAAGGCAATCGTTTTGTTGCTAATTGCCGCCCGGCATTGTTAGCAAACTATTTAAACCAGCTTTCACCAGCTTATAAGGGCGTTATTAATATTTACGAGGGAAAGGCGCATTATAAAATCAATGCGGTCGTTGCCCGTGAATTAGCATTTCAATTTTTGACTTTCGCATCTTGTGATATTCAGGTCATGGGGGAGGCATTAATCGCAGAAAATGAAGATGATTTTATTAATATTTTCCGCAAGGTATGCACCGAGCGGCTGATAATGAAAGGCGCGTATATTCAATCCACTGCGGATAGTATTGAAACAGCGTTTCGAAAGGTGGCGCAATGAGATTATATATTTTCGTGAGTAATGTTGAGGCTGCTAATGATTCCGCTGGTGGCGACAACGTTCGCCACTATTGGCAAAAATATATTTACTAGGAGTTATTATGTCTGGTTTAATGTTTACCTTATTAATAGTTTATAGCGTAATTGTTGCCGGGATAGTAACTTATGTTACTAGTAAAATTTGGCCGGGAATATATGGGGATTTTTAATAACGGAGCGTTATTATGAGCAATAAAATTATTGTGACCAAAACTAGTACAATGGTTGATGTTTTTTACGTGCCCGATACGCCGGAGAATCGGCAAGCGGTCGAGCGTGGCGAATATGATAAAGTGATTTATGATCACGATGGTTATTATCAACATTTGGTCGATTCCTACGGGGAAGAGGAGAAGATCACGCATCGACTACCGGAGGAGGATTTATGAAACGATGGTTTAATCACTGGTATAAACGGTTTTTAGTACGCCGTCGCAAGTCTAGGCATCAGGATGAGTGGCGCGAAATGGCAAAGCGGGATAATTGCCCTCTTTTCTAATAATCGACGGGGAGCTAATCCCCGTTTTTCCACCCTTCCCCAAGTTTCCCCCTTGTTTTAGTATCCCCACCAAAATTAAACGCGTTAGAATGCGATCTAGGACGTTTTAACGCTATATTAGAATTATTCACTGCGTAGGAATACTGTATATTTATACAGTAGGATAAGCTGTGGATAAGTCTGTTAATAACGCCTCAAAATGGCTAGGATTTTGTCAAGTCAAATCGTGCTGTTAGTAAGTCTGTGGATAACTTGAATAACAGTGTTTCTCACTTCCGTTCTTAAATGAGAATCATTATCATTCGCCTTTCACTATCTAACTGATAATCATTCCACTTTTTAAATGAGAATCATTTCACTTTCTGAATAGTTCTCATTCCTCTTTCTAAATGCGAATTATTATCATTCTCATTCCGCTTTTTAAATGATAATGATTCTTATTATCATTCGCATTCAGGCGAGCAGGGCAATTGCCCTGCGCTTTTGTGCAAATCCGACATTTGCCCCCAGGGATTACGCGTGGGCGTGTATGTGCAAATCCGACAATTTTTGGTAGTGTGCAAATCCGACCCGAAAAATTTTTATAGTGTGCAAATCCGACAATGAATTTTCCTAAAAACTCCAGCAATCTCGAACTGCGTTCGAATCCTGTGGGATATGTGCAGATCCGACACGGTTTTTCTAGGATTAAGATGTGCGAATCCGACAAGATTTTTATGACTTCGATTAGATGGTGTGTGATTGTATAGGTTTGGAGAGAAGATGAGAGAACGAGAGAAATTTGGGGAGACTAGAAGGATGAGGCGCATGGTTGGTGCGGAGCACCTGATTTGGGGGATTTTGGGGAAGAATTGAGATAATTTGGGAAGATTTGAGATAGGTGCAGAAAAAGTAAAATTTTATTAGCTAAATGGGGCAAAATAGCTTGACAAGTGAAAATTCTTGTGGCTCTAAAAACTCAGGCAATCATGGGCCTTCGGCCCGAAATAATGCTGCTATTTTCAGGAGATTATATGTTCCTAAAAACTTAGGCAATTGTGCAAATCCGACCATAAATTTCTAGAAACACAATGTGCAAATTCGACAGTAATTTCTGGAAATGTGTTTTCAAAAAATGTCTTCTAGAAATAACCGCCCTCCCAATAACCGCCCTATATTAACCGCCCTATTGCTAGAGTTTCTAGGAATATGAAAACCGCCTGAGTTGACTAGAGTTTTACTAGAAACTTAGGAGTCTAGAAGAAAGTGTTGTGCCATCCTAGCAGATGAGTGGCAACAGGTGTATCATCTTGAACACAGATATTGCCTTTAAATATTTTTTAGTTATTTAAAAGTAAATATACCCCCATTTCATGAGAGTTAGCACCTCTAGGCGCGTGCGATTTGATACATCCTCCTAAGTCTCGGTGTGGAAGAACAATTGACGAGAACCTGGGACAGAACCGTCATCAAGTGTTTTCCTACGAGGAATGATGTAAATCTACGGCCTAGAGGTAAAAACAAGTTGATGTTTTTAATCTATGAGATTATTATAACATACAGCTCAAGTAATGTCAAGAATTTTTCGTTAACGTTTATACATCGTGATTGACTTTGAGTATGACTCCCTTCGATGCCATGAAAAGGAATGTTGCTAGGTAAGATGACTCAGAATTAAGCGCAGAATAATCTACACTTCCTCTAGGTCTCGTATCTTGCATCGTATCAAGAATTGTTGATATGTCAAACTTAACAGACTTCGCAACTTTTCTAGCTTGCTCAGGATCACGTAAGATTTCGAAATGGGCAGCATCTAGAATAGGGTTAGATGTTGTTGAGTCGTCAACTATACTTAGATGAACCTGCGCAAGTATGGATACGATTCCTAGCTTTAATTCAGATAGAGAAGAGTAAGGTGGTTCTATTTTCTTTGTAAGTCTAGGAAGATGATCGTATTTACATTGCTTAGGTGGTATCATCAAAATATTAGGATAACATTCTAGGGCTGTCTTTGCACTTCCTTCTTTAAAATGTGGGAGTTCTTTATCCGCAAAGACATGGAATGAATCTGCTGAAAATCCTTTAATAGTCGGGTCAACAGTTTGAATCAGACGACGTATACTAATATACGAAGGAGCTAAGGTAACTTCTTCTGCATCCTTATTATACTTCGGCTGTCCACTAGCGTTAATATACGCAGGATAAAACTCTGCGCAAAACGCTACTGAATGTGCCTCTAACTCATTAAGTTGAGAAACACATTTCCCATTACAAGCTCTAGCTAATTTAATAATCTCTGCTAAATTCTTTTTAATACTCATATATCATCCGCCTGTCCACTAGCTGTTGCTGCTAATCTTCTTTCACGTTTCAAGTTACTATTAATAATATCTTTTGTCATCAGATTTATTTTTGGTCTGTTTTCTTTATTAATTCAAATAAGAATCTTGGGTTAGGAACCTCAAACTCTTCCTCTCCTAAACATACAGTATACTCTTTTAAGTGTAGTTGAGTATATTTAGTAAGAGGGAAAGATTCTAGTATTCCCGTACTATCAATAGGGGTATGCTCTTTCATAGGAATCACAGCACATTTCTGTTCTTTCAAGAAACTCAGGAATCCAATGGTTTGAACATCTTCCGAGTCATAAGAAACTTTTCTGATAGCCTCAATAAGCGTAATAGCCTCAAAAGTTAATACAGTTAAATAACGTCGTACATTAGAACCATCGGTTATCTGTAGAAAGTAAACCGACGAATCCTCTGTCGGTTCAAACAGTATATTAGCAAACTTAAATGCTTCTTTCATTAACTACCTCTCTTATCTTCATTAATGACAGCTCCTAACGCCTCCATAATAGCATCTTCTAAGCTTCCATGTTTACTAGGATTATTAAAATGAATAGTACAAACAGAACTCCTAGAAACTCCAGCATCCACAGGTGCTACGCTTCGCATATCAGATTCAAAAGCTTCTTGAGTATGTTTCAGCTGTACAGAAGGGCCGTAATCTTCACCAACTCGATAGGACTGGTTAGACGACAACGTACCACCACATGGAACATTGTGCAAATCCGATGATTTATTCAGCATTGAGATTGTTCCTGACTGCCACGGATCTCTAATAGTCACTGGAGTACTAGGGCGGTTCACCTCGGTCTTCACGAGTTTGTAACCAGCATCGATCAGTGCATTAATCAGATTATCAGCCGGGATGCGAGCCTTGCCAAAAATCTTACGAGCATCTTCGAGCTTACCTTCAAGATCTTTACAGGCTCTAAGGTCAGTGTGTGCAAATGTCAGCTTCATAGATTTAAATTGTATAGTAGCAGTTAAATCTTTAAAGCTATAATCCCATGTGTTCAGTTCATGGTCTGGTACTATTTGAATAGGTTGTTGTGCGTTAAAAGTCATTATTTATTCTCCAGTTTGCCTAACAGCTTATGAGCTGCTAGATTATATTGTTTAAGTTCACGATTAAGAATTTGGTTTTCACACTTTAACTCTAAATTCTTATTATTAAGAATATTGCAGATTAGTAAAAGTGCTAGTATAACTAGTAGGGAACCTACGAGCATTAAAAGAAAAAGAGTTTCCATTATTTTATCTCCATTCTTAACTTTGAAAACTTATTATACCAAACTATATGATTATCGTCAATTACAAATTTATGATAACATGCTGGTACGGTATAGGTTCCATAATCCGTGACACGCTGCACAACCTTGTGTGCGCACAGTCGACAACCATGCCCTTCTAAATGAGATCTAGCAGTCTGCCAGTAATAACCATCATGGTCTGGACAGTAGATCTCGACTTGCTGCTGCATTGTTTTATAATTTATACGCTCATACCCAAAGAAAGCTCCGTGAGCTGCAACTGCTTTCTTGATAAATATAAGGTTTAGTGCTTCTTGCTGGAAGTCGGGATGTAGCTGCTTAATCTTAGTTCTATTAATAGATCCATCCGATTTGATGAATCTATTTATTGGGAATTGTTAGCTTCCTCGATTAATAATTCATTTACTTTTTCTCTCATATTAGATATTCTCACAGCTAAGGTAGAAACATTCGTAAGCATCACCAGTAAACTCTTTATCTTGTAGTATACACTTAGCCTGGTCTTCTGGTACTCCAGCA
>CYGL01000346.1_pt1 | contig 19980 bp, 22 predicted proteins | sample 485531 | NCBI WGS metagenome assembly CYGL01 (sample SAMEA3497897, study PRJEB9818) | human gut metagenome | reverse complement strand
TTTATCCTTGTTCCCTTTGGGGCAAAAAAGAATTTATTAAATTCCTTATTTTCTGTAGTAGGAGAGTAAGAAAAAGATACTGACGTGTAATTAACATTATCAATATAGCCTAACTTCGGGAAATTGATATAGCAAAATCTTACATAGACTGCATCCTTATTTGCATTTAGCCAATCTTTATCAAAAGCAATGTGTGTTTCTTCACTACCTCTAATAAAAGAACCTTCCTTGTCATATAAAGCGAGAGATTTCCACCAGCCAGTAGAACTTGCATGATATAGATTAAAAACCTGCTTGCCTATCAATTGATTGACTGGTATGAGATTTGTCGTATAAATGCCATCGTTTTCTACAAGCTCTCCATTATTACCAATATAAGCCTTGTTGGCATTGAGCACAGTAAGGTCTGAAAAAATAGTATCATTTAATGTTAGTCCCTTAACATCAGTAAGACCATTAACCATTTTATTTGTACTACTTTTTAAATTTCCCACTAACGTTGACAAACTCTTTATTTCCAAAGTATTTTTGGAAATATTATTAGTGTTTGCCATTATAGGAGATTGCACGATAATGGAAAGACTATGAGTATATCCGCGGATAGTTAAAAAATTAAGAATCCATAACCGTCATTTTCAACATTGACTTCAATGACATCATCAGTAGAATATCCATCAGCAGACAATGCCTTGCATAAGTGTTTTTCGTCAGTAAGACACCATAATCTAGGAGTACCAGCATGACCACTTATTTTGATTATATCACCTTTTTTCACTGGTGTCATAGCACAACACCATGCGGCAGAGTCTGATAATGTGGTATCAACTGTTGCTCCAACAGCAGTAGCTGTACCAGAATAATACTTATTCTGGACTATTATTGATGATAAATCTACTTCGCCACCATTTATTTTATTTATAGAAGTTGATATGTCGCTGAGTTTAGAACTCACGGTTTTTTGTGACATTACCTTATCTTCTGCCTCGCCAATCTCTTGCGAAATGGATTCCTTATCGAATTTCTTTCCTAGTTCTGCGTCGACTACAGACTTATCAGCCTTGGTTGACATAGTTTCATCCTGAGACTTGCACTTAGCAGCAAGTTCATCTATTGCTCCCTGTGCATTTACAGAAACTAGACCACTTGTTGTATTGGTGTACGCAACCGTATTAGCGACACTAGCACCACCAGTTGCTGCAATATTGTTGATAGACTGCTCCATCTGAGTACTACGAGTCTGCAATATCTCAATATCCTTATCATTGGCAGTAATTTGCTGCTGCTTGTCTGTAATTTGAGACTGGAGGTCGGTATCTTTGGAATGAAGATTTTTGACATATACATCTATATCTTGGATAACCTCTACTAGATTTTCAGGTAAGCCGGTGGCTGCTTGAATTGTCTTACGAAGTTCTGGGTCTAGCTTATCTTGTGTAAGGGTGTTGTTGGCAACCTTCTCGTTTGTGATGTTGCCATCCTTGATTTTTGATGTACCAACAGAGTTGTCGGCAAGTTTTGAATTGCTGACAGAACTATCCTTAATCTTCTCCTCTGTGATAGCATCGGCATGAATCTTATCTGAGGTTATGGCACTATCCTGCAACTTTTCTGTAGCTACGGAATCGTTGGCAAGATGTTTCTTCTCTACACTTGCTTCCCTGATAGTTCTGCCATCTACAGACTGGTCGCCAAGTTTTGGATTGGTGATTGCCTTCTCCTCTACCTTCTCTGTAGTTACGGCACGGTCGTTGAGTTTCTCGGTGGTGATAGCCTTATTCTTTACCTTATCATAGGTTACTGCCTCAGGTGAAAGCTTGGAGTTGTCTACTGACTGGTCGGCGATTTTCTCCTTGGTTACATTCTGATCAGCAATCTTTGAAGTTGATACGGCTCCATCGGCAAGTTTGCTTGTCGTGATGTTCTCGTCAGCTATCTTCTCGGTCTTGACAGCTCCATCGGGAAGCTTGTCTGTGCTTACCGCACCGTCTGCCAACTTCTCTGTCGTCACATTGCCGTCACGGATTTTGTCTTTCGTGATGGCTTGGTCGTTGATGTCGTCTGTTTTCATCATCGGCACCATACCACCTATTTTTGTATCGTCTCTAAATGTAGGCATATTTGATTTCTTTTGGTTCTGATGAAGTGAATATTTGAATTTTAACGGTCTCTGGAATGACCCGTATACGAATATGGAACTTATCGGTGTTCTTGTGGGCACGGATGGGGACGCGAGGTTTCTTGCCATCGCCCTTGTCTTGCCGAATCACAAGTTTGCCCGGACGTTTCAGCGTAATCATCAGGTAGATGTCACGATGCAGAGTAATCTCGGGGGAAATCCATGCAAGTTCTTCTTCGCTATAATTCGTAGATACGTACTCCATTTTACTCAGTTAATAATTAACAGTTAATAATTAATAGCTTCCTGCCAGCTACTTGGTGCTAACGCCTAGCTGCTGCAAGGCTATCGTGTACATCTGATTTGCCTTGGTATCATCGTAGGCAGAGAGGAGCAGGAAGGCGATGTAGTAGATGAAGGCATTCGAAAGTTTGTCTGGGATAGCAACATCTGTTGTTGATGTGGTGTCTACATTCTTTGGAACGCCGACGAAGGAAATGACGGCTTCATCTGGTATTGGCTGCAAGAGGATGCGGATAGGATTCTCTCGCATGATGGTTGCCAGAGGACGGTCTGCGGTTCCCTTTGCTGTATCATCGAACATCATAAGAGCTTCATCGTCGGTATCTTCTACTGGCGTTACTGCCTTAAACCAACCTTTGCCACGAACTCGGGAGATATTGATAACCTCGGTATCGCTAGGCATCGTAATTACTCCAATGCCTCTTGTATCGTCGAAGCTTTCTACCTTGATGGTGGAGGATGTTGTGGCATCAACTTTCTCGGAAGCAGTCTTTTCTGAATCAGTCTTATCGGAAGCTACACTCTTTGAGTCTGACAAAACCGAGGACGATGCAGCAGTAATGGCGATCCAATGCAGCGCATCATTTATCTTCGACTTGATGATGTTGTCCATATACAAATCATCCTTCTCATCGGTGATTTCCGATGTATTGTTGGATTCCTCGTCTATGCACCAACGTACCGCCTTTATGATTTCCTCTATACTCATTTACACCTTATTATATTTTACTCCTTACCGTAATCAGGGAAAATAAGACCAGCCTTGTCTGCATGTTTCATAGCAGTTTCAAGAGTTCTGCAATCCTTGTCAAAACGGTCGTTTATGTAATTAATAACTTCTTCCGATGTACGGATGCCCGTTACCTCTTCTTTCTGAGCCTTTTTTGTAGTCTTCTTTTTCGGCTCATCTACAATGTCGGATTCCTCCAAAGTAGTACGAATTAAACTTACTTTCCCTTTGGTGAATAACTCATGAGACTCCAAAAGGTCTTGCGCATACTTGTTGCGAAGGGTTATCTCAGGATATTTATTGCCAGCAATATTTCCATGAGTAAATTCGTATCGCATAGAGTTTCCACTGGGACCATTCAAAATATGGCTTGCATTATTGCATAATACATTAAATCTATATGTCTTAATCATATCTTCTTGTTTTAACAAAGGGACAGGGCTTTCAACTCCTGCCCCTCTGCGTGATTATATATTCATGAAATGATGCTTTACGCTGCAATATCAGCACCGGCGTAGAGTTCCCAATTAGTTCCGTTGTAAACGTAAACCTTACCCTTCTCATACTTGGTAGAAGTATCAGGGTCTGTATAGTCGGCAGTCAATGCAAACTTAGCCCCCTTAGCTGCCACCTTAGGAAGCTCTGCTACAGAAGTGATGGTTGTCGTGATTCCAGATACGCCCAGGTGGGTGATGAAAGCAGTAGGACCTACCAAGATAGAGTTGTAGCCACGGAGAGCGATACAATCAGCCTCAATGTGCATATATCGCTTAGCCTCTCTTGGGTCGTGACCATCCTTGCTCATATCGTTGGTCTTATCCTTACCCTTCTCCTTCACGTAGTGACGAGCACTCTTGAAGTCGGCACCAACCATGCAGTCCTCCATATCCATGAAGTCGAGCGTCTGATCCCAAACAAAGTCAATAGTACCGTAGTTGTCCTTGTAGCGTGTGAACGTAATATCAATCTCCTTGTGGGTTGTAAGAACCTCGGTACGACCCTTAGGAATCTCGATGTTCATCAGTCGTTTGATGGCATTCTTACCACAGAACATAAAGATATGGTCTGACTCTGCAAAGTCTGTGAACATAGCCATAGATATGGCGGTCAAATCTTCGTACTTATAAACATCACCAATACCATACTGAGTAGTAATCTGATTCAAGACACCCTCGGCGAAGTAAGTATATTCGGCTGCGCCATCCTCAGTAAGTGAGTGGATTCGACGCTGAACACCAAGCCAATAAGAACGCTCTGCACGCAAGAGGAACTTGCTGAGACCATCTGCCTTCATGTCGGAAACATTGTGTGGGATTTTCTTCTCAATCTTCTCGAAATCGTCGGTGAAGACAATAGAGAATGCTTTCTTCTGGAGATAAACCTCCTTAGAACGAGGCTGATAGTTCTCTGTAGGAACCTTCATCTGTGACTCGGACAGAGCTGTTGCACCACAAAGGAACGTTGTTCCCTGAGGGATAGATGGACACAACATGTTTTCCAAGTACTCACAATCAGCACCTTCCTCTACTGCCTTTCCATTTACTGCCTGCAAAGTAACCTCGGTGCGAGCCTCGTTTGTGCCAGTAACCAAGAGCATCAATCGGTCTTCTGTCTCGGTAGTTGAACCAAGCTTGTAACCTGCCACTTTTGGTGCAAAAACGGTAGAACCCTTATAGAAAGGCTTCAACGAACCTGAGAAGTTGGTACGAGTCAACTTGATGGTTGCGCCCTCAGGGATAGTTGCTGTAACCTCACCATCCAAAGTTTCACCACCAAAGCGAGCATGTTTCTTCTTGTAACCCTTACAACCAACAGTTGTAGTGAACTTGCGAACAATGGAGAGCATAGGGTTTCGATAAGGGTGGAACTTGGTGACCTCGGTGTCCCAGTCTTCCTCTTCGAGTCCACCTTTGTCAATCTGTGTGGCAGAAGCCTGCGTATTGGTCAAGTCCTGACCCGCATTGTTACCACCAGGCGCCAATAAATCCTCTTTATCCTTGTCAACAATCTCAGCACCAGCTACCTCTTCCTTTGTAGCAGGACGAGAACCCGGTTCATTCAGTTCCGGTTCAACCTTGTCTGCCATAGCGAGTACGCCGCCGCCTGTAACCACGGCAAGAAGCATCAGAATCATCTTAAAGATGAACTGACCGCTTGAAAAATAATTAGAAATTTTCTTCATTTTATACATATATTTATGGATTAATATTAATAAGTGATACCTTCGAAGAATCCGCTCTTTGGCTTCTTCTCTTTCTTTGCAGGTTTATTTCCTGCACCAGAACTAGAAAGTGAAGGAGGAATACCTTCGGTGCTAGAAGAGCGAACCTTATTCTGAATCTTCTCGTTTCGGGCTTGCATAGCCGCCTCGTCGCGCGCCGAAGTGATGTCGGAATCGTAGTTGTTGGCATTGTGGAGCATCTTCCAAATATCATCAGAAATGTCACCACTCTCTACCTTGTCGTGAATCTCGTAAATCTGAGTCCACATGTCCTGCGCATCATCGGGATAGAGCTTTATCAGGCGTTCAAGTGACTTGCGCATGTTGGCAGTAACCTTCTCGGTAGCCTCGTTCTGTTCAGCCACGTCCTCGTTGTGTTTGGCAAGAATCTCTGCGAGTTTCTTACCGCCTTCAGGATCATCAAGCAACGTCTTCACGTCAATACCCAAGCGAGCCATCGCATCAAACGGATTGTCTTCCGGATTCTTCTCCATATCCATCGCCAGAGCAGCGAGCCACTTGTGTTTGTCGAATACCTTAGACAACGCCTTACCGCTCTCCTCGTACTGTCCGAGCAAATCAGCATCATCGTTCATAGCGGCATATCGAGCTTCCTTGTCTTCGAAGTCGATGTCAGCATGGCGTTTCTTGAACCGGTCAGAGAAAGCCTTGCGATTAGGGCGGTCCTCTACAGGAGCTTCATCTGTAGCAGCCTCAGCTGGTGGAGCCTGTTGTGCGCCACCTTCCGCATTCATCTGTTCTAATTCTTCTTTTGTCATATCTCTATACTGTTTGAAACTTTTCGGCAAAAATGCAAATAAATTGAAGAAGTTTTGCCGTGCTCCAACCTTGCGCTTGGTGGTTGGTTGGAACACGGCAAAGAAAGCCATGATTTTGCCTATTTTTGCGCCTATAATTAATAATGTATATAGAAATATGGTAAAGGCAAGAATACTGACACTTAGCAAAGTGATGCCTCAACATAACAAGTATGACTCGGTTAAGGCTCGCAAGCGAAGACAAGAACACGGCAAGGACGAGGAGTTACTCAGCCGATGCAGAAATGCTTGGAATAACCTGAGCGGTGTGCGAGAAACGAGGGCGAGAACGATGCGCTACTGTATGGGCGACCAATGGAGCGACACCATCAGAGTATACCATCATGGCTACTGGGAGGAAATGACAGAGCGCACCTATATGGAGAAGCGCAACCAGACACCTATGAGCAACAACATCATGGTGAGCATTTTGGAGTCTATTGCCGGTCTTTATGCCAAGCAGGGAACGGAACCGGTCTGCTTTGCAAGAGACAGCGACTCCCGACAACTGAGCGACATGATGAGCGCTACGATGCAATGCAACTGGCAGACAACGTACATGCAAGACGTGCTGAACCACGCCATTAAAGACTACCTGATGGGCGGTCAGATGTTTGTCAGAGAGACTTGGGAGGCAAAGGAATTTGAAATGCCCGATTCATGGACGGACGCGATGGAACCCGACCACATGTTTTTTGAATGCGGCAGCGACCCACGACATAACGACGTGAGTCTTATCGGTGTGCTGCATGACGTGAGCCGAGAAGATTTGTATCAGAAGTTTGCTAAAAAGGAATATGGACTGACGGAAGATGATCTGAACGCCATCTTTGACGTTTACCCTTCGGACGATAACAGTTACGGCTATGAGTTTAACGAAGAGAAGGCGTTGGAGAATCTCAGTTTTGACCATAGCAACAAGGGAAGACATTACTCTAGAGTGATTGAGGTATGGACCACGGAAACTAAACCAATGCTGCAATGCTTTGACCCTATTGCTCAAAATGTAAATGATGCTTATTTTAGGGTAGACCGTAATGATACGGCTATGATACAAAAGCTGATAGATTTAAACAATAGGCGTAAAGAGCAGTATGACGAGGCTGGTGTGCCGGAGGAAGATAGGGCGTATATCACCAGCGAAGATACTTCCAGTAAGTACTGGTATTATACCTACATGGCTCCAGACGGAACTATCCTCTGCCAGGGCGAAACTCCATACGACTATAAGAGCCATCCTTTTACGATGAAGCTCTATCCGTATATCAACGGAGAGATTCATCCATTCCTTGCCAACGTCATAGACCAACAGCGATACATCAACCGACTGATTGTAATGAACGACATGGCCATCAGAAGCAGTTTCAAGGGTTTCAAGATGATTCCAACGAATGTGCTTAACGGCAGAACACCAGAGCAGTTTATGGAAGAGGCGATAGAGTACGACGGATGGATATTCTACAAGCCATCGTTGAAGACACCGAATGCGAAGCCAGAGATTATCACATCGAACGCCGTGAACATCGGTACAAATGAACTGTTGCAGATAGAGCTGAACCTGATTCGAGAGGTTACCAACGTGAGCGGTGCCTTGCAGGGTAAGACTCCATCGGCAGGAACTTCGGCAGCGAGATATGCACAGGAAAGCCAGAATGCAACCACCTCTCTGTATACCATCCTTGCAGACATGGACGTGTTTACGGAGAAGCTGGCAACCAAGAAGTGCATGACTATACAGCAGTATTACGAAGACGGAAGGAGGGTTTACGACCGGAACTTCAATGCAGTTTACAAGTACGACCGACTTTCGGCAAGAGATATTCACTTCAAGATCAGTATCAAGAATGCGGCAGCCACGGCAGCCTTCAATACGATGCAGAACGATACGCTTGACAAGCTTCTTGATATGGGTGGTATCAACATCATTCAGTATCTGCAGAACCTTAACGCACCATTTGCCGACAAGTTGCTTGCCAGCGTACAGGAGCAGCAGGCTCAGCTTGAACAGATGTATCAGCAGCAACAGGCAATGGCTATGCAGCAAGGCGGCGGTCAGGTAGAAAACGGAATTGTGCAGGGTGCAGACCAGAATGCGGTAGCACAGGCACAGAGTGCATTAGGATATAACAGAGCAGCATAAGGTATGGCAGAAGAGACGAAATTAATAACAATCAGCATGGAGTCCATCGAAAGTGATGTGACGAAGCAGGTTTCAGTTATCGCAAAGAGACTGAAAGACAAGGATGGTGTTTCTCTGTTTGGAAGCACGACCCTATCATCTGTAGAGAAAATGGTGATAAGGCAATACATCGAATCAGCGGTTCGAAGTTTTGCCGGCGAAATGGCACCAGTAGTAAAAACCTATCTGGATTCTTCACTTCCTGCATCAGTAACTTTCAATGTGACCCGACTGAACGAAGGACACAAGAATGCTTTCGAAAGTTGTTTTATGGGATATGTGAGAGCATACACTATCTATATGGTGCTAACTTTGAGCAGTACAGAGCAAGCCAAAGTGTACTCAGAAGAAATGAATATGCACTTGAAGGCAGCAATACAGCTTGTATTCGACAAAAATCCTCCTTCTACATCAGCCAAAACATTGAAAGATATGACTGGTTCCATAGAGAACGAACCACAGTTAGAAACCATTAAACAAGGATAAGCTATGATTATAAAATTTCAAATTATCAAATCGGTAGTGATTGAGGCAGTAAAGTCGACAACCTACCTGAAAGCAAAGATAGACAGTTCTGCTGACGAAAGAAACATAAAGACTGGTTTTCAAGAGGCAGCAGGTGACGATGAGGTACATGAAAGAACGCTTACGCACGACTTTCAGACTGCCTTAGAAATGACAAAGACCATTCTTGCAGAATATATCGTTCCTACTGCGCAAACCGTAGGAGACAATATCATTTACTATAACGACAAGGATGATGATATTGTAGAGTTTGTTCTGAATGCCTCACGAAGATGCAACGGAACGCTGACCGATACTCTGGCACGACTGGTGGCAAAGTATGTGGAAGACTACATGGTTTATCAGTGGTGGCTAAAGACTACCAATCTGAAACAGGCTGAACCATATCAGGCTACGCTTGCGCTGGATGAGCAGAGCATCAGAAGATGTTTCGTACTGAGCGGTCCGGCAGTCCCTACTGTTCCGTACACCCAACATCTGACCGCCAAGGTGGACGGAAGCGAAGAGGACGGAGCAGTAACCATACGTATTGACGATATGGACGTTACCCTATCCTACTCTATTGACGATGGAACCATTGATGATATTGAGGCAAGAAGCAGCGACCCTAGTATACTGGAAGTACACAGAAGTCAGGAGCCACATGCTTTCTGGCTGAAGCCTATCAATACAGGTGTAGCAATCATCACTCTATTCTCCAGACACAGCGACAAACTGGAAGTGGAGGTAGAAGCAACCGTAGCAAAGGAGGTATAAGATGGAGTTTAACGCATTACACCCAACACATTTTATCAGAGAGAGAGGATGGAAGCCCGAGCCAAATCCTTTCTTGCCGAAGCCACGGAGAGCAGGCCATGGCTATACGGATAAGCACATCTTTATCTATGCTACCCAACTCTGGTATGATATAGATGCAAACACCAACATGGTAGGAAGAGCAAGACGGAACATGAAGGATGCGCAAGGCGAAGACATTCCGACAAGCGAGAACGATCAGGAACGACCACTCTTCTACCGATGGTTTGACAAGTATATTAACAAGGTGGAAGCAAATCTGTCTGCCTATGTAATGAAACCACAAGGAAGGGTAAGAGATAACGCCCTGAAAGAATGGGATGAGAAAGAGATATGGCTGAAATTTCCCGACTATTGGGATGATACCAAATATGATGCACTCGTCAAGCTGATACACGACTACATCGTGACCGGTGCGCTATACGAATACTTTATGCGTACATTGACGAGCAAGGACCCTCTGACAATAGACCAGATGAACCAACTGGACGAACTGGAGATAGACATCATAGACTGCGCCAACTCTACCAAGCCGGGCAGTATGATTCATACTCTGAAACCCTTCGGATAATAAACAAGCGAGCGTATGGAAGATTTTGAAATGGACGGATTTAAGTCTGTAAGGGAGATACAGAAGGAGAAGAAGGAGAAGGTGAAGAAACTTCTCCCTGCAAGGAAGAGTGCCCAAAAGGAATATATCAGAGACTGGCTGGCAAGGAGCCAAGAGCAGTTTGAGGATTGTATGAACCAGCTGGCAGAGTATGATCCTAAGACATACGTCACCATCTACAAAGACCTTACCAAGCACATGATACCAAAGCAGACGGAAGTAAGCGTTACCCACGGAATAGATGCCGACTTCAAGCAGCTTATGGCACTCGGTATGACAACCGTCGAGGATGAAGACGAGGCAGACGTACTGGATATAAGCAAAGCACCCGAGATACAGGATGCGGATTTTGAGGAACTAAACGATTTGACGGATGGCTCTAGCAACTGAACAGGAAATAGATAATCTCGTAGCGGAAAATCAGGAGCGATACGATGAGATTTATGGCACCTACGACCCTATGACGGGCGAAGGATGCTATAACTTTGAGAATCGTGTGCTGATTGAACTATCCGATTTCTTCATTCCTAAGATGTGGGTTCCGAAGAAGACTGCCAAATCTGTTCTGTTCAGAGGTCTGAGAAAGATGGGTAGCCTGAAAGACTACATCAACTATGTGCTGCACCAGAAGGATGATGCCCAGCATTTCCAAATGCTCACCTTCGCCATCTGTAGGGTGAGGTTCATGGAAGACCCCGAGTTTTGCCCTATACGTGACCGATAAGATTGAGGATAAGAAGACCGGTAAGATGATACCTTTCAAGTTGAACTATCCTCAGCGAAAGCTACTGAAGATTATGGAAGACCTTCGGAATGCCCATAAACCGGTATTCGTGGTTATTCTGAAAGCACGTCAGTGGGGCGGCTCTACCCTATCACAGCTTTACATCAAATGGATTCAAGACTACAGGCGCGATGGTTGGAATGCTATTGTGCTAGCCCAGCAGAAGAATACCGCCAAGAAAATTAAGGCGATGTACCGAAAGGCTTTGGAGCGGCAACCAGGGTGGACCGTAGGGCATCAGGGCGCAAAACTCCAATTCTCGCCATACGAAAATTCTCCTGACGATTTCCAAGTAACGGACGGAGTGAAGGCTATCAGACGAAGTACGCTGACGGTAGCATCCTTCGAGAACTTCGATTCGGTGCGTGGTAGCAACTTCCATTGCGCACACTATTCGGAGGTAGCCTATTGGAAGAAGACGCCAGAGCATGATCCTGAGGGTGTGATTTCGTCTATATCCGGTGGTATCGACCCATTGGAAGATAACGTGGAGATATTTGAGAGTACCGGTAGAGGTAACTCTGGTTTCTTCTACGACAAGTGCCAGTTGGCAATGGACCCAAAGAATAATGATGCTTATTCGTTCCTCTTTATTCCTTGTTTCTTCATAGAAAAGGATATGACTCCTGTAGAGAACAGAAGAGCATTTGCCAAGTGGCTTTTGCAGAACAGAGACCGAAGCACCTGTCCGAAGGGTTATCGTGAGACAGGAAAGTTCTTCTGGCGTATGTGGCAGAAGGGTGCTTGCTTTGAGGCTATAGAATGGTACAGAAACTACAGAAACAAGTTTACCAGTCATGCGGCATGTGCTACCGAGGCTCCTATTGATGAGGAAGATGCGTTCAGAAACTCTGGTAGACTGGTATTCAATCCTTATTCTATAGACGACATGCAGGCTATGTATAAGCAAGACCCTAAGTTTACTGCCGACATCGTGGTGAACATCAGCGTGAAGGATGATAATACCATTCCGAACTCGAAGGTAAAGCTGAGAGACGACGGCGAGGGAGACTTGAAGATTTGGGCTGTGCCAAACTGTCTGCAAGTGGAGAACCGATACTTGGTGAGTGTGGATATTGGCGGTAAGAGTACGACATCGGACTATACCGTTATGACCGTGATAGACCGATTCGGTATGATTCCGACAGTGAAGGGCAAACCGAAGGTGGTAGCGAGATACAGAGGACATGTAAGACATGATAAGCTGGCATGGATGGCTGCTGCCCTAGCCCATTATTATGATGATGCGCTGCTTGTGATAGAGAGTAATACTGCGGACCGAGAGAAGAACAACAATACGGAGGGTGATCACTTCCTGACCATTCTGCAGGAGATTGCCGACTACTACGATAATCTGTATCAGAGAACGAGCAGTTCGGAGAATGTGGAAGATAATGTACTGGCGAAGTATGGTTTCCAAACCAACAAGCTGACGAAGCAGCAGGTGATTGATAACTTGGAAGAGTTTATTGATGATAACCTGTATGAGGAGCCAGACAAGGAAATGTATCATGAGTTGCGCATCTATGAGCGACATGATGATGGCAGCTTGGGTAACATTGTGGGTAACGGAAACCATGATGATGTGGTAAGTGAGTACCGGCATCGGTCTCTTTGTGAGTCTTACGGACATGGAGAAGCCTAGCTGGAAGAAAGCGGAAAGAAGAAGCCGCGGTGGCGATGGTGTTCATACGGCGGCGAAAATCTAGATCAATGTTAAGTGTTAAATGTTGAATTATTATGGAAAGAAACTTAGAAAGACAAACTTTGAGCTTTAGCAAGGGCATGACGAATGTGCCTAGCGACTTGCTTTCAGATGATTCTGAACTGCTGGAGAGTGACGGATTTATCTTTAAGGATGGAGAAATGAAGGCGGTACAAAAGCCCAAATATGTAACAAACGGCAGACCTATATTATATATTCACAAGGGTGCTGATTACAGGACATACGTCATGTTCAACGAAAAAAAGCAAATACTATGAAGGTGAAAAGGATGAAATTATCTTTGCTAAAAGTAAAGAGGATGGAACTATCGAGTCTGGACCATGGCAAGCATTCGAAATAGATGTTGAAATCTATGATGTAAATAGCGTAGGTAATACGGTGGTTGTTACTACAAGTGGCGGGTTGTACTATTTTTGTATACAAGTCTAAGACCTACAAATTTCTGAAAGATTTTCCTGAACTAACATATCAGTTTTACTTTCGAGAAACCGAGTTATTCAGGTTTCGTTTCGACCAGACGAGTACGACAGAACACTCATGAATGTAAGCAACTGCGTTGACCATACGGCAAACCAGACGATGTATTATGATACGAACGGAGCATTTATAAAACAAGGAGGAACAGAACCTAGTGGCACGTTCCAAACAGGTCAATTCCATTATTTTTGGATTAAGTCAGATGGAACTAATGGTACAAAATATTACAATGAATTCCAGGAAACCGTACAGGGTCATGTGATGCAGGCGATTAATTGGGTAAAAAGCAAGAATATGTTTGCATTTCCTTTTTTTATCAGGTGTGCATTCAAGCTATATGATGGAAGTTATACGAAAATAACAGCCCCTATCATCTGCTATCCTACTGTAAACAGAAATTGCCGATTTAGTGGAGCAACATTTGAAAACAAATACTATACCGATTTAAATCAAATGACTGGTACAGGCGATATTTTCTACTTTATTGAATATAGTGAGCTTAAATTTAAATTCGGTTCGATAAGCGAAGATTGGGAAGACATCATCAAGGAGATTGTCGTTTTTGCTACAGAACAGGTTATTCCGTTCGAAATCACTAAAGGCTGGCGTTTTTTATCTCCTAACGACACCCATAGAAAGCCATTTGCCAACTATGGATTTTCCTCATACAAAGAAGATGTATTTAATTATGACCGCCCTTCGAAAATTATTCCTCATAGCGAGATACAGCCTACGTACAAAACGGACCAAGATATAATAGAAGAGCTGAAAGGTAAGACGCAATTCTATAAATTATTCTCTGTCGGAATCAATACGAAGGGTTTGGGAGAAGCAGGAAACTGGTTTTACTCTGTGAACGGAACACATTACGGGCAGCCTACATTCATTGCAGACGGAGTAGTAAGCAATCTGTCTACACAAAGCCAACTGAAAGTAGACGATTACTATAGCTGGGCAAAGCTTACCTCAAAAAAGATTTACACTTACAATAACCGCCTACACCTTTATGGTGTAGAGCGCTACCCTTTTGCCGGGTTCAAAAAGCTCGTCGGAAGAGAAGGTTTAGCAAGCGATGATAATTATATAATGTATACGCATATTGTATCAAATTTGGTTGATACTTGGGCTATGAGCGCAATAGCCATAAGTGACTCTTTCTTGCGTGGCTGGTTTTATTATCCGGATCCTAATGCAAAAAGAAATCATATTGTACGGCTCCGGCAAGTATCTGAGTATACCTCTAACAGAACACCCTTTTCTGAACGGAGCTTATTCTTTTACCAACCTTCCTTCAAAAGATGGCGATGCAACTTTTGAAACTATAACGGAAGAAGAACTTCTGGAAAAGACAAAAAACCTGAATATTCCTGAGGTTTTAAACTCACAGATATTTACTTCTGTCGTAAACAATCCATTTGTTTTCGAGGCATCGGGCGATAATACAATAGGTACAGGAAAGATAATAGGAATAGTTGCCAACACGGAAGCAGTGAGTCAGGGACAGTTCGGTCAATATCCTCTGTTAGTGTTTACTGACGAAGGAATATACGCAATGAGCGTAACATCAGAAGGTCTTTATGGAAGCGTTCATCCTATTTCAAGAGAAGTATGTAACAATCCGGATAGTATTACGCCAACAGACAGACTTGTATACTTTACATCTGACAAAGGACTTATGGCTATATCTGGTGGTACCGCAAAATGCGTAAGCACGTCAATGAGTGGGAAGATTCCAAAGAACTTCAAGAAGCTACAGACAGAAAGTTTCTTGGATTTCTTAAAGAATTGCATTATAGCTTATGACTATAGAGATTCGCTGCTGAGAATATACAAAAAGAGTAAAGGGTGGTTTAAGAATGAATCGGGAGAGCAGGACTTTGATGAGAATGAGAAGATATACTATATATATAATATGGTAGATGGTACATTCGGTATGTCTGTAGCAGATGCGCCTATTGACAAAATAGCAAACGACTATCCGGACAACGTTGTGCAGGATATTGCCATGTCTATCTTCACGTTGACAGGAAAACCAGACATCAACGAAGATACGGAGAACTATAGCGGTTCGTTTACTACCAGACCTTTGAAGCTGGGCGGCAGCATGACGTTGAAATCGCTGAGAGCGGTGAAGCATCTGTTTGATTCGGACGAAGGTACGATTGGGCTGGAGATATACGGAAGCAACGACTGCAAGCACTGGTGTAAGCTGCCAAGCTTGGCTGGTAAGCCTTGGAAGTATTTTACTTTCAAGTATACGCTGCAGAACTTCAAGGCTGCGGATTCCTTTGCTGGCAGTATTGTAGAGGTACAAAGCAGACGAGAAGACAAAATGAGATAATTCTTTCATACGCGCTAATTTATGATAACATGAAAAAGGCGACTGCTCATCACGAGTGGCCGCCTTTAAAATTAGTTATGAAAAACATTTTTAAAACATGAATCTCTTTATATGTGTGTTATCTGATTTTGATATTATTTACGCAATACGCTACGATGTAGCCTAGGATAAAGCAGTAAAGATGCAGAAGTCCGTTCACGTTACTCAGGATAATCGTGAACAGGATGAACGGCATCGCTTTCTTTAATGCCTCTTTCCATCGTCCTGTCCTACCCCACATCAAACCAAAGGATGCGAAGAGGAAACCGGAAAGCCCCATTGTAGGCTGACTAACATACATGGGCAGCAGACTAGCGGCAGAGGTAACAGCCAGAGAAGTGACTGGTTTCATATCGTTCTTTATCTGCCATAGCACCAGAAGGTTTACGGCTAGATGAAAGCCGTTGACATGGAAGAAGCTATACAGGATATGATTCTGCAAAGGACAGCCGGGATAGAAACCGACATGCCAAGTACACAGAACTAGGCAGATGATGCTAAGCACCAGCTTTGTTCGAAAGTTTCTTCTTACGAAGGTCCATTTCTCTGTAATTTTTACCATACTTCTTATAGTAAGCGAAAATGAATTTGAGATTGCTTGGTTGGATAAAGAACTCTGGTGCAGGCTCAGATACCAAGAACTGGCAGATAAACCATAAAGATTTGCCTACGAACTCCTTGCGCTGCGTCATTTCGTTCATCCTATTGAACAGCGTATAGTATAACTTCTGTCGAATCGGTTTCATGCTATCCACCTTAGAGAAGTCGCCGACTGCCATTCTGCGAAGTATATCCCAAGCTCTTTTGGGAGAAACGTAGTATCTGGGAGCAGGAGAATGGACCACCTTTTCCCAGGCCTCCTGTTGGGAATGACAATTAGGAGCTATCTCCCGATACGCCTTCATCAGATCATCCCTCTGTCTGTCAATCAATTCGTAATTAGCTCTTGCCATATAAATGTCGCATTAAGATGTTGCAAATATACATATTATTTAGAATATAACCAAATAAGCGCATAAAGATTTAAATAAGTTTAATATTAGGCTGGTTTTCATTGTGTTACGAAAGAAAAAGCTTAATTTTGCAACAAAATGAGATGTAAATCTTAGAGACAGTTAGCAAAAGGTAAAATTAAACCATAAAATCGTAACAAAATGAGAACAAAACAGGAATCGCCTCTCTCGAAAGAGGAGGAAGCCTTAGTAATGGAAGGCCTATTGAGTAGGAAGATTTGGAGGTTCTATGAACTTCTAGCAAAGTGGGCACCCATACCATTGATGTTAGGTCACTGGTACGGCGTATGGGACTATGGGCACTATCCCTAGACCAACAGTTGTAGATACCAATCTCAACGGGAACTGCATCATCTGGATTTATGTACTGGCATACATTTATATGCCACTGACCATGATACCGGTAAGTTTCTTCTTCAGATACTGCTGGATTTTCCGCATTCCGTTCTTCTATTTTTTCGGTATCAACGCTATCAGACTATACTATCGGCACTGGCTCATCACTCCCGAGCAGTTGGAGATGCACCATGTGTTTATCATATTCACTTTAATGCTTTACGCTTATGGATTTATCAAAATCGCTCTATCGAATAGCAGAATCTGCCTTTGGGATGCTAAGAAACGATGAGTGTGGGTTTACAGAGGAAGAAGAGAGGATTGTGCAGAGGAATCTTCTGTACTGGATGGAAAGGAAGCATCACTTTGACGAGCAGTTGGGCAGAGCCTGCATCGCCAACATCTATTATTTTGATGATGATGTTCACAAGAAGTATGCGCCTTACTTCGAGTTTGAGGAACTGAAGGAGGACTATGAAAGATTATCCTGGAATATACCAGACTACAACTTTTGGGATTTTGCGGTAACGATGAATAAGATGTATGCCGACCATATAGACGTGGTAGGGAAATGGTCTAAGAACAAAGATACCACCAGAAAAAGGATTTCGGAACTGGCTATCAGTTTCCTTTGTGACGAGTCGACAAACCACCCGACAGATAAAATCTGGTGGTACATGAACTGCTAAGTTGGAACACGGCAAAAGCTATTGTAAAAGCCTTTTATCTTTGTAGCCATTAATCATAAATAATGATATATGGCAGAGATAGTACATACATTTTTACAAGAGCACCTGTACAGATCGGCATTGGTTATTGCCATCTGCATGGGTGCTCTTATCATTTCTATGGGCGTGGACCTGTTCTTCGGCATCAAGAAAGCGAAGGAGAACGGACTGGCTACGACAAGTACAGGATTCAAGAAGACTTGCGACAAGGCGAGGAAATACTTCTCTCCCTTCATGGTGACGGTCTGCATAGACCTGATAGCATGCACGGTTCTCCCCTTCCCTGTATTCTCTATGATATGGGCAGGATATTGCGTGTTCTGTGAATTTGTGAGCGTGAGAGAGAAGAGCTGGCAGAAGGCTGAGATACGGAAGCAGGAGAAGACGGTAAGCATTCTTCTTGAGAATAAAGAAGACTTGGCTAGGGCTTTTGCGGAGATTATGAAGGAGCAGGGAAAGGAGGAGAAGAAATGAGACTGATTAAAAGAATTTTTGTTCATTGCAGTGCCTCTTCTCAGAAATGGGGCGTGAAGGAACTTTGGGATGAGTTTAAGCGCAAAGGTTGGAATAATCCCGGCTATCATTACGTGATAACTGCTGATGGTGGGATTCACCAGATGCTGCCGGTAGAAATGGTTAGCAATGGTGTGAAGGGGATATAATGCTACGGCTATCAATGTGGCTTATGTTGGCGGTATTGACAAGAAGGGAAAGGCTGTAGACAACAGAACTGAGGAGCAAAAGAAATCGCTCATCACGCTGCTTACTCAGCTGAAGAAGAAATATCCGAATGCGGAAATCTTGGGGCACAGGGATATTTCGCCCGACAAAAACCATAATGGCGCGGTGGATGCTTGGGAGAGAATCAAGGAGTGCCCTTGCTTTGACGCTAAAGTTGAATACAAAGAGATATAGCTTATGAAATGGTATGACGTAAGGGTTTGGAAATGGGCTTGCATCGGGTTGGTGATTGGAGTTATCCTGTTGGCTTTTGCTGGCTGCAAGACGAAGGAGTATATCAAGGTTCCTTCTGTTAAAACAGAATACATCGTGAAGACTGATACTTTTGCCAAGTTGGATAGTATCTACATGAAGGATTCGGTGTATGTTTTTCAGAAGGGTGATACTGTTTTTCATAACAAGGTGGTTTATCGGGACCGGTATCGCAATATATATAAGGTGAAGACGGACACGATCATCAAGAGGGATTCTGTCGCCGTGCCTTATCCTATAGAGCGACAACTGACGAAGAACGAACAAAGGCTGATGTCGCTAGGCAGATGCTATATCGCCTTTCTGTTCATACTGGCGGCTTGCGCGATTGGGTTTACTCTCTGGTACAGAAACAAAAAGTGCTAGCTTATGGCGAAGATTAGCGAAGAACTGCAGATGATTGATTCGCTCCTGATGGAATTTCATGAGCGTATTCAGAGCGGAAGATGCTTGACGAGCAAGCAGCAAAATGCTTTTATGCTTGACTTTCTGCATCGCATCGCCAACAAGGATGAGCCTATTAGTAAGGCTGAGGCATGCAGCTATGTTCATGTTTCAAGGGCTACCTTTGACCGGCTTGTTAAGGAAGGCAGGCTGCCAAGGGTAAAAAGCGGAAAGGATGGACCGAACTAGTTTGGTACGAAAAAGATTTAGATAAATATGTAGATAGATTGGTATAGATTTTACTTTTTTATTTTTAGTTAGTTGTATTAATTAGGTTTAGTTAGATTGTTTCATGCAAAAAAAATCCCCACTCGGCTGTGATAGCTGGGTGGGGATTGTGGTTACTTATTGATTTTATCAATAGTCCAGTCAACGACTACAAACGTTCCGAAAGCAACTAACCATGATGGCAAGCCTTGATTATTGATTCCGAACTGATGCAGTATCGTATAGTTGAGAATCACACTATAATAAAGCTTTACTAAGAATGATATTAATCTGTTGTACATAGCTAACTCTTATTTGATAAACGCCATCCAAATTGTTTGGTTCTTGATAGTGGTACGATGCCCGAATATCGGTTTGTAATCGGTGATAGCCTTCAGTACATCACTTACCTTTATCTGTTGCTCGTTCCACTTGAAGATGAGTGCTCCGTTTGTTTTCAGTACCCTCATTCCCTCATGGATAGAATCATTGATGAATGCTTGCCAATTTTCGGGCAGCTTGCCATATTTCTTGCATAGCCAAGAGTTCTGACCTACCTTTAGCAGATGAGGCGGGTCGAAAACTACCATATTGA
>CYGL01000345.1_pt1 | contig 19985 bp, 35 predicted proteins | sample 485531 | NCBI WGS metagenome assembly CYGL01 (sample SAMEA3497897, study PRJEB9818) | human gut metagenome | reverse complement strand
TACGTGACGTACAGTGAAGCAACGGTGGGTGTTCGGAGAGGCGATTTTCAGCTCTCCATCGGATGTGACATAGATGCGCATATGACCCCCCGCCTCAGTGGCAAGGGTGCACCATATCTGGCCGCCAGCAACGCCGGGCAATTTGCTAAGCACGACAACCGGGTCAAACGATCCGGTCGCTTTTTTGCAAGTAACATCTGCGCACGCGGACACGATATTGCCCGAGCGAAGTACCGTTACAGCGTTCATCTCGAAATTATCTTGTGCGCTCTTTACCACCGATTCGATTCTTGTCGGGGATACGGAATGCTACGCGACCGAGATTGAGCATTCAGCGCCCTACAGCTTTACCCATTCTCTCCATGAGCCGTTTGCACAGATGCGCCTGTAAACGCCAAGTTGGTCGCTGTTGCTCCATATAAGCTGCGACCGGTAGTTGATATTGCCGGCAAAAAATAATATTGATAACGGTCACCCATACGCCTGAGTAACCTGATGGGGCGTTGTCTGGTGTGAACGACACATACAATCCAGTCTTGGTCAAGTCGTTCAGCGAAATCTTCTTTTCGGTCGCGTTAGAGAACACGGGCAACTGTTGGGATACGGAAAACTATCGCGCCTGCCAGAGGGTATCTGCCTTATTGGTTTTAAGGTCGATACTGACTGTCGAAGGCTTATTGTCATTGCCAGAATCACTGAGACGGAATGACACTTGCTGAGAGTTGTCTTTATTTATTACGGCAAGGTATGGGCCACCTTTGTCCCAGCCGATATAAAACGTTCCAGCATCGCCGAGATAAATGCGGGATACGGAATGCTACGCGATCGAGATTGAGCATTCAGCGCCCTACAGCTTTACCCATTCTCTCCATGAGCCGTTTGCACAGATGCGCCTGTAAACGCCAAGTTGGTCGCTGTTGCTCCATATAAGCTGCGACCGGTAGTTGATATTGCCGGCAAAAATAATATTGATAACGGTCACCCATACGCCTGAGTAACCTGATGGGGCGTTGTCTGGTGTGAACGACACATACAATCCAGTCTTGGTCAAGTCGTTCAGCGAAATCTTCTTTTCGGTCGCGTTAGAGAACACGGGCAACTGTTGGGATACGGAAAACTATCCCGGGATACTGCCCTCGGTAGCCCTCATCGTGATAACGAACTTCTTATTTCTCGACCTGTACTCGATATAGAAAGTTTGACCATCTGCATCGAGATATACGTTTGAAATTGTTGAACCAAGCGATATTCCTCCGTTGTGGTATACGGAATGCTATAAGAGCTTGGTGAGCCACTCCCCATTGACCTTGAAGCCGATGTACAGCTTGTTCTCGGTCGTCACGGCTATGATGGCCGAGTTGGTCGTGCTCGGGTCGGTCAACCTCAAGCCGAGGCGGTTGTCGGCATTGAGGAAGTGGACGGTGCACGGGGCTTCGTAGCTTATAGAGGATACGGAATCACATCTCCATCGCCGCCGTATACGTATCGCTCGCCCTAGCAACGACCGTCCTGAAGCTCTGCAAATAGTGGCTCATGGCGGTATTGACGGTCGAATGCCCCAGCGCCACGGCAATGTCCTCGATGGCGGCTCCATGCTCCAGCGAGATCGTAGCCCACGAGTGGCGCAGGCATGTCATCGGTACGTGGGGCAGGCTGAATCGCTTACAGAACGCTCGGAAACGCCTAGCCACGGCATTAGGGTCGAGCGGGCATAGTCTGCCCGATCTACGCGCCCCGCGTATCGCACGCAGGCGCTCAAGCGCGAATCGCGGCAGTTTCAGCTTTCGGTCTGACAGCTTGGTCTTGCATCCCGTCTCCACGACCTCGCCGCCCACGACATGAAGTCCCCGCTGTACGTGAACCCAGCCGCTACGCCAGTCCACATCCTCGATTCTCACGGCGCACGCCTCACACCTGCGCAGCCCGAGCGCGGCACCGAGCAGCACCGCGGCCTCGAAGGGCTGCCCGACGATGGCCTTGAGCGTCACGCGCTCCTGCTCGGCCGTGAGCGTCGGTCGGCGCACCGTGGGCTTTTGGGGCAACTCGACCCCTTGCGTCACGTCCCAGATTCTGAGCTGGTGGCGGCGAAGCACCCAGCGGTAGATCTGGCGGAAGGTCTTGTATGCCTTCTCGGCGGCCCCGGGGAGGTCGAACCCGTCCACCCAATCCTGAACCTGCTCGAATGTGATCGTCTCAATCTCGCGGTCGCCCCACTGCGGCATCAGGTGGCAGCGGATGGCGCTGCGGTAGCCCTCCAATGTGGTCGCCCGCAGGCGCTTGCCCTTGTCGGCCATGTACTCGGTGACGGCTTCTGAAAACAGCATTTTTGGCAGTCCAATCTCTTAAAAAATCCCAGACGTTTTGCATGGTAGACCTCCGCATTTCGTCTGGGATTTTTTGGCTTTAAAGCGCGGGGGACGGCGGCCTGATACTCGCGTTAAGTGGCAAGCATAGAGGGGAGGTGAGTGGATGGAAGTGCTAAAGCTCTTTGCGCCATACGGCCCCGGTTGGCTCGGCGGCGCGGCGCTGGCGCTCATCGCCTTTTACTTCGGAAGGCAATTTCTCGAGGAGTACAAGCGCCAGAACGAACGCAAGGGCGAGATTGACCTGAAGCGCGAGGAGCGCAAGCAGGCCGAGGTGGACGAGCGCGCGCAGCGCGACCGCGAGCGCTCGCAGATGGAGGGTCGCATCGCGGCGCAAATGGAGCGGTCGAACAGCCTCATGGAGGCCATGAAGACTCTCATGGAGTCCGTGGTTGCGTCAAATGAGGTCTTGCACAACGACTTGGCCCACAGCCAGGCGAGAAGCCAAGGAATGGCTGAGAAAGTCGACCACATCTGCGACCGAGTTGACCTGCTCTATGACAAGGAAACAGGTAGATAGGAGGAACCATGACTACCGAAGACATTATCCGCAAGGTGACGAGCCGCAAGTTCTGGCTGTGCACGGCTGCCTTTTTGGGCTCCGTCGCGACCAGCGTGGCCGGCATCGCCACGGACAACCAGACCGTCGCCGCCATCGGCACCGTTTGCGGGGTCGCGAGCGCCGCGATCTACGCAGCAGCCGAGCAGGCGGTCGATGCAGCCCGCCTGAAAGCAGGTGGAGCGAATGACCGAGACTAAGAGCGAGCCCAAGCGCAAACTGCCGCTCCGCAGCGCCTTTGCCGTCATCCTCGCACTCGTCGCGGCCCTCGCCGCCCCGTGCGGCGCTGAGGCCTACCAGAGCGTCAACAAGTACGTGAGCAACGGGCACGGCTACCTCAACGCGAGCTACCTTGTAATCCACGAGACGGCGAACCCCGGCGCATCCGCATACAACCATACGTTGCTCTGGTCACGTGACGATACCTACGCCGTCCATCACGTGATGGAGCTGGACGGCTCCACCGTGTACAACACGGTGCCCGAGAACCGCCTTTGCTGGCATGTGGGCAACGGCAACTACGCCACTATCGGCATCGAGCTGGCCCACGCCACCAATGCCTCTGACTTCTCCAAGCAGTGGGGCGAGGCGGTCAAGTGGGCTGGCGATGAACTCCGCGCTCATGGTTGGGACACGTCCCGCCTGCTGTCTCACTACGAGGCGGCTCAGCACTGGGGCGGCTCCGATCACACCGACCCCAACGGCTACTTCGCCCAGTACGGCAAAAGCTGGTGGGAGTTCAAGCAGGCGGTCGCAGCCTATCTCGGCAGCGGCTATGTCGCTCCCATCGCGCCTACCAACGGCAACGGAGGCACCTATCAGCCATCCACTTCTGCCACCCGTACGAGTTTCCCGAAGTCCACGGGCAAGAGCGTGAACATCCACTATGCCCTTCACAGCCGCTACGGCGCGTGGAACGATGCCGTAACCAACTTCAACGACTCCAACTCCGAGGGTTTCGCGGGTATGCCCTACGGCTCCCACGACATGCTGATTGCATGGGTTGACAGCGGCACGCTTCGCTATCGCGTCCACACCAAGGAGAGCGGTTGGCTGGATTGGGTGCAGACCGCCAACTACAACGATTCCGCAAATGGCATGGCTGGCCTTTGGGGCCAGACCATTGACGGCGTTCAGATGTACTACATCACCCCGTCTGGCGAGTACAAGCAGGTCTACTACCGTGCTCAGGACGTTGCGCACGCAAACTGGCACGACGAGGTCTGCGATGATGGCTCTACCTATGGTGGCGATGACTACGCTGGCATCTACGGTTATGCCCTCGACCGCCTGCAATGCTACGTTTCCGACGGTACCCGCCGATGATGGGTATCATCGCAGCCTTTATCCTCGGCAGCACCGTCGGGAGCCTGATTTTCTTCTTGGCTCTGTGTCTCGTCGGCGCATTCCGAGACGATTAAGGTAAAGGCGCAATACAAACCTCATTTGAGGTTATTGGCCCCGCTCCCGAATTGATGGAAGTGGGGCCATTTTTTTATCTAGCGGTTACACCCGCGTCCTAACTCAGTCCATAAGTTCTGAAATATGGGGGTCTATGGAGACCTTACAAACTGTATAACTGCACTATGGAGCGCTATGGAGCACTATGGAACACTTAACTAATACAACCTCTCGTTCTAGTCGGATTCAAGAAACCCGCAGGTAGAACGCTTGAATAAAGATTTTGCGTCCTAATTTGTCCTTAAGGGTACCTAACTAATTTTCAAACAATGCCCTATCGACCGTCTCAATGAACAGTTCTTTGTCGGGGCGGTCGTAGTGTTTGCCGAGAATATTCTTGGCGGCATGACCCATCATTTTGTCCACCATCTGTGATGGGATACCGTATTTCCAGAGCATCGCCGTTGCCCATGAATTGCGTAACTTCGTCATTTTGAGGTATCTGAGATTGATGGCTCCACCCCTGTAGAACTCAATCCATTTCTCCGTAATCCTCGCGCGATTCATGGGCATTCCCGTGCCCTTGTCGCAGATATAGAGTTCTTGGTCGGCTGTGCGCTGTTTTGCTATTTCAGCTAGGCGTAGGCTCCACGGGGGAGGTATCACGATTGGTCGATAGCTGTCTTCCGTTTTGAGCGGAGCGAATTTGTCTCCTTGCGCGAACTGATGGTGGAGATCGTAAACGGCGTAGGTTCGACCGTTGTATTGCTCGAACGTTATGTCCTTTACGGATGCTGCAACGGCTTCACCGACACGGCAGGAGCCTTTAGCCATGAGAATTGCAGTGCCCTCTATGCGGCTACCGCGCAACGATTCTAGGATGCTATCCATTTCGGCTACCGTGTAGACTTCTAATCCACCATCGTTCGTGCGCTTCTTATCGCGCGGCATCTTGTATCTGGCATCTACAAACGGAAAGCCGTCCACATCGTGGAGCCTTGCACAGTTAACGAGGTTGAGCACAAGATTGTGCGAGCTGTGGGCTTGGGAGTACGTGAAACCGTCCAGCCAACGTTGGTAGTCCTCGATTCGCACTTTGCTCATGGTGACGTTAGCCCATTTCGGAGATACCTTTGAGCGCCATGCGCTACGGTAACTGTTGAAAGTGTTACGGGCTATATCTCCTGCTTCAACCTGCTTTTCAAGCTGAGGTAAATACCATTCGTCCCAGCATTGGGCGAACGTTGGGCACGGCACCACGCGCTCGTTGGGTGGCAGGTGGTGGAGTTGCCAAAGTCGGCGCAACTCATCGTCCGCTTCGCGCGAGGTGCAGGGGTAGAGTGTCTTTGAGCGGCGAACGCGATTGAGCCCGTCCCACTCGCACCACCTGATACGCCATTTGTTCTTGGTGATTTTGGTTTGGTTCCCCATGATGAACGTGGCATAATGAACCTATTCCCTTCTTATCGTGATTTTGCAGGAGGGTTGGCGCTCCACTGGTCTTGGCGGGTTGGTGGGGCGCCTTTTTGATGGCTATACGCGGGTTATCGGCACGGTCACGTCCGTATCCCCGAGCTTCGCAATTATCTCCTGCGTGGAGTCGGGCACTTGGAAGAACACGGCTTCACGATCTGTCTGCCCCTTATTGGCGAGCATGTACCCGGCGAGCGCGTCGCCGTAGCCCTTATAGTCGTACCCCGAGCTGAACGGCGTCACCGACACGCCGTCAGGTGTGGTGAAGTCGATTCCGGCTTGGGTGTAATCGAACCCATTGTTGCCGTTCGGGTCTTTCACGCTCTCGTTGCCCACAATGAGCATGAGGGCGCAGACAACGTTGCCGTCAGCTATCTCTTCTGAGCCGTCCTGATATTGCTGCGTGAGCGACTGGGACGCATCGCACCCCTCTACCGTTATGGTGAGCTTGCCGAGCTTCGATTTGACTTCAACGGCATCGCCAACGTTGGCGGTCTTGCGGACGGCCTTCTTCTTGGCCTTGGGCTTCTCGGTCGGCTTTGACGAACCGCTCGAAACCCCCTCGGTAGAGCTGCATCCCTCTACTCCGAGCACACCAGCCGCTACCATCGCGATGAATGCTCTTCTGCTGAGTTCCATTTACTCCATCTCCTTTGACGATTGGAACCATACGACTGTGCCGTGGAACTCCACCGTGTGTTCGGTGGTGGCGGCAAATATCATGTCCTCGTATTCGGCGTTGTGCGAATCAGGGGACAGTATCAGCGTGTTGGCACCGCGATACAGGCGACGCATTACATAGTCGGCTCCATCTATGCTAACGACCGCTATAGAGCCGTTTGAGGGGCGCTGCTCGGGGTCTATGAGGATATAGCAGCCCTCGGGATAGACGTTATCCATGCAATCGCCCTCCACCTGTAGGAAGTAGCCCTGCGGGTGGCGTTTGATTATCTCGTATGGCACGGGTATTGCGTCCTGCAATACATCCGGCTCCTGGGCTTCTCCCGCGTGGACGCGGCCTAATAGGGGAGCGTAGGCGGGTTTAGCAGTTGCTGGCTTGATCGCACCTTTGGCAACGGTGAACCTGCCAAACATTCCACCTTCTTCAATTATGTTGCTCTTGGCTATACCGAAGTGATCGGCAAGCTTTTGAATAGAACCCATGCGTGGTTCTGAAAAGCCGTTTTCCCATTGAGCTACAGCCGCGCGAGTTACGCCAGCAATTTTTGCAAACTCTTCTTGCGTTAATTTCTCACGTTTCCGCAGTTCGAACAATGTTTTCTCTGATTCCCCATACCCACCGCCTTTGTTAATCGTTTTTACATTGTACGCAAATAATTGTTGACACGCCACGTTAACCTACTAAAATGCAAAACAGTGAAAAGCGGAAGAGGTAAGCCGAAATGCCTAATGAGACCTTGGAAGAAGCACGTAAACGTGCTGGATACACTCAGCAATATATGGCAGATAAGCTGGGGTGTTCTCGTCCTACCTATGCTGCGATTGAAGCAGACCCCGCTAGGGCAACCGTGCTTCAGGCAAAAACAAATATGCTCGCTTCTTTCAAAAAACTACGAGTATATTTTTTTCGGCTCGAACGTTAATAAAACTAACGTTTAGCTAGTTCATCAACTACTGCGTTTCGCACGCACCGCACTGGCAATTCACGAACCTCTCTACGTGAACAAGCCTCCTGCGATCGGGCTAACCACACTCGCCAGTACGGTGCGAGCGGGACGCAAAGGGAGATAGCGCCCCTTGATACCCGCATAGTGCCTTTGCCGATACCGCCGCAAGGTATCGGAAGGAAGGACAGCGTAGTACGCGAGTCTAGCCGGAGCTGGCTAGGCGAAACCAAGATTCCAGCCCACGGGCTGGCGGTAAGCGTGGAGAGCCGGAGCGCGGTAGGAAATGACCGCGTATCCCACGCATCCCATATCAAAGCCCCAGCGTCACGTGGTGCGTATCCGAGAGTCAAGTCATCGTAGTTTTCGATTTGTTCTCAGTCCACCCACAAGCAAAACAGGATACGTACCGCATGGCGCTGGGGCGCTTTTCTAGAACCCTTATAGAACCGCGAGCGCGGTGCTGCTGTGTCATAAGGAAATGTGTACAGCCCCTTTTGATTGCGTATCTAGGCAGTATCGCGCTGGCGGCTCTAGGAGGTGAAGCATGGAAGAGATCCAAAGTCGAGCGCTGCAATTCGCTATAGCCGCCGGGCTGAAACCGCAAATGGCGTACACAGTCCGTCAGACGGCGCTCTATTCGGGCGTGCCGCGCTCCACCTTGTACGCGGAGCATCGGGCGGGACGCTTGAAGTTCAAGACATACGGAAAGCGCAACGCGCTAATCAGCGTGAGCGAGTTCGACCGCTGGATGAATGAAACTAAAAAAGCCGTCCCGAGCTAGCAACAAGGAAACGGCTTTAAGACCAGACAGAAAGGAGGTCTCAAATGGATTATATCAGCACGCTGGCGCTGGCGGCCTACGACAAGGCCTGTCGGTGGTGGAGCAGGCAGAGCGAACGCAAACAAAGCATTATTTGCGCTGCCGTTCTGCTCTTGCTGCTCGCTATCGCTGGGAAAGTAGAGGGCACCACGCCTAGCGGCATGTACTACTAGGAGGGTCATGTCGTTTTTCGGATGGACTGCGGAGCAGAGGGACGGCGTTTGGTACGCCCGTAAGTTGGTGGACGGTGGCAATTACGGCTCCACTGGCGCAGTGTGGGTGCGCAAGTCAATAACAGGTCTCGGTCGTGACGCTACCAAGCGCGATGCCGAGCGAGGACTCATGCGCATGTACCGCGCGGGGGTGCTCAACTAATGCCGAAGCGCATGGAGAGCTACCGTGTTGATTCTGTGGAACGTGCGCGAGTTGTTAAGCGTGCGCGTAACAAGTCCACCTACTTTTGGCGCGATGCCGAGGACAGGTATATTTCCCAGCACCGCACCGATGGATACGTGCTTATTTCCGAAGGACTAAAGGGCATGGGCTACTACCGAAGCCCCGAAGCCGTGAGGATGCACGCCTACAGGTGCCTGAAGTTCCCATTAAGCAAATACCCCGAACACGGCGTGCGCAAGTGCGTCGAGTGCGGATGCTATGACGCTCGCCCCGGCACGGTGGCTGGCAGGGCTGGTTTCTGCCCCACCTGCTGGACTAAGCGCAAGGCTCAGGCAATGCGCGAGGGGAAAAGCGAACGCGCCGCCGAGTCGGAGTATCAGCGCGAGAAGAAGAAGCGAAGGAAACGGGACGAATAGCCCCAACGAAAGGAAGATGAATATGAAAGTCTATGTCGTGAGCCAAGGCTACACGCCCATTGGCGTTTTCAAGGACAGGGAGACAGCGCTTGCCGTGAGCAAGGGCGCGAATGGGAGCCTTTTCGGTGGCGAGGACGATTGCCACGTGAAGGAGTTCCCTGTGGTGGAGGAAGCACAGTATTTCACCGTTCGCTACCTCGGAACCGTCAAGGAGGTTGAGCTTAATGACGAGCGTGAGTAACGAAGAGCGCCTTGCGGTCATCACCGCTTTCGGCAAGGCCGTGAAGCAGGCCGAGAAGCAGGTACGCGAGGAAGTTGACGCGCAGATGCGCGAGGACTTCATGGAGAACGGCGTCACCCAGAAGCAGCTCACCGTGAACGGTCAGAAGGTCGGCACGATCTCGGCACGTATGACCAAGGAGAAGGTAGGCAAGTACCCCATGCTCAAGTTCGCTCCCGAGTTCGTGGAGTGGCTGCGCACATCAGACGGTGGACTGGATACGCTGAACCGCCTTGTCTCCATCAAGCCCGATTTGGTTCTGGATGCCGCCGTTGCCGATGGAGAGCTGCCAGATGGATGCGAGCTGGTCGAGCGCTGCGAGCCGCCGATGATGACTGGCACGACCGTTCGCGTACAGCTGCCCAAGGTGATTGAAGCGCTCGGTAACAACCTCGGCGCTGCCGCCGCCGCACTGCTTACAGGAGAGGTGGAGTAATGGACGATTTCAAGAAGGTCGCGGTCGAACTCTACCAATTGGTTCTTGAAGAGCATGCAATTCTTGCCCTTGATGCATTGACGGGCTCTAAAGACATGGTTAAGTGCTTCGCTGATACGAGCATAAAGGTCAATGAGTTTCTAGCTAAGCATGACGGCGATTTCAAAAATGCGCTGCTTGAAATCAAGGCCAACGAAGTGCTTAATCAGGAGATTAAGTAATGAGCAATAGTTCTCAAATCGTCTGGAAACCAGTCAAAGGACTTGAAACGAGCTATGAAGTCAGCAACAACGGCGATGTCAGAAACATCAGAACCGGGCATCGCAGGGTGTTGAAAAAGAAGCACAACAGATTTACTGGCTATGACTTCTATTGCCTTTCTCATGAGGGCAAACAGGTTACGAAAACGGCGCACAGGCTAGTAGCGGAAGCGTTTATCCCAAACCCGCTCAACCTGCCGTATGTGAACCATATCGACGAAAACAAGCAGAACAACAGCATTTCAAATCTCGAATGGTGTTCATCTCAATACAACAACGAATGGAGCAAATGCAAACGCTATAAGCGAATTTCCGTTTTCTCCATTGACGGTGAACGCCTAGCGACATTTGAAAGCGAGTGTGCGGCCACTGAATTACTCGGAGTGACTAAAGGCGCCGTATGCAATGCGCTTGACGGTCGAATCAGAACATGTGCCGGATTTATATTACGAAGGGAGTAAGAATGAGCGTACCAGTTCTAATCATGGGCGAACCGGGGTCTGGTAAATCATCGTCAATGCGCAACTTTGAGCGCGATGAATTGCATGTGATCCAAACCATCCGCAAGCCCTTGCCTTTTAAGAACAACTTAAAAACCGCTGCATCGCGCAATTTTGACACCGTTACAAAGTGGGTCATGAATGACAAAGATTGCAGGGCTTTGGTTGTTGACGATTTCGGTTATCTAATCACAGACCTCTATATGCGCTACAGCTACGGAGCTGAAAAAATGCGCGACCAGTACGAGGTCTATAAATGTATCGCAAACAAGGTGTACATGTTCATCACCGGAATCATGGATGATGGCAACGATGATCGCGTGGTCTATATCATGATGCACCTCGAACGCGACAACATGGGCAACGTTGAGCCTGCAACAATCGGCAAGCTGCTCAATGAAAAGGTGAAGCTAATCGGAATGTTCACCATTGCACTCATGTCTTTAAGCAATGGGGAAAGCTATGAGTTCATGACCAATGGGCAACCGTTCAAGTCACCTCCCGGAATGCTGCCGCTGCAAATGGACAACGACCTGAAAGCGGTAGACACCGCGCTCAGGGAGTACTGGGGCATGAAGCCCATCAAGGATGAACAAGAGACGAAGGGAACCGAGTAGTAATGCGTCAACTCAACCTCAATTCCATCAAGGCCAAGGCCGAGGGAGACTTCAAGAACATCACGCCCGGCGCGTATGCGTGCATCATCACCGAGGTCACGGACAAAGAGAACAAGGAATATCTTGATGTCCTGTTCGACATTCAGGTAGGCGAGTTCGAGGGCTATTACTCTTCGGACTTCTACAAAGACAAGCCGTGGGCACACCACATGATCTTGTCCTACAAGGAAAATGCGTTGCCCATCTTCAAGGGTCGCATGGAGGCCATCACCAAGTGCAACACGGGCTTCGATGCCGTTGCCGCGCTCGATGCCGGGCAGTACAAGATGCTTGAGGGCAAGGTTATCGGTATCGTTTTCCGCGAGGAAGAGTACTTCGACAAGAAAACCTCCGAGTTCAAGCTTGGCAGCGCACGCGCTTTCCGCTTCTGTACCACCAAGGATATTCAGGATGGCAAGAACGCCAACCCCAAGCCCAAGATGCTTGACCACGATGACAAGATTGACGCGCTGATGCGTGCAGGCGTTGTCAGCAACGAGGACGATGCCGAGGACTGGCTTGCCGAATATGAGAACAATGAAGCCGCTCCTGCTGCCAGCCGCGCGAACACTTCCACGACTACCGATGATGACATTCCGTTCTAATGCTCATTGTTGATAGCCGTCAAAAAGCTGGTAAGCACGTAACCAAAAACAAATGGTGGATGGAGCACAGGGTTCCGCTGGTCACTATGAAACTCGATTTCGGAGACTATCAGCGCCCCGGTTCCAACATATCCATCGACACCAAGAACAGCATCCAAGAGCTTGTCATGGATGTTGGAAGAGATCACGCGCGTTTCGTGCGTGAGTGCGAGAGGGCGGCGGCTGCTGGCTACCGCCTTCTTGTTTTGGTGGAATCGAACGAGAAGTACAACGACCCTGCCCAGCTCGAAAGATGGGTATCGGACGTGTGCAAGCGCTGTCGCATGTGCTCCACCCCTCGTGAGAAGGGGCGGAGGTGCAGGCGCGGAACGCGACCGATGCAGGGGCAGACGCTCGTCAAGATTCTCGCAACGTTGGAAAAGAAATACGGCGTGAGGTTCGAGTTCACATCGAAGCGGAACTGCGCCAAGCGCATTTGCGAGGTATTGGGCATTGAATACCAATGAGTATATACCGCCGTGCGCTCGCGCGGCGCTCGATTACATAGACAAGGGGCTTGCCGTTATCCCGCTGAAAGTTCGGGATAAAGTCCCCGCGACACAGCACGGGAGCGCCGATTACTCGGACAACCCCGAGCAGGTTCAGGTGTGGTGGGGTTTCGGGAAGTACAAGGGGTTTGAGACTTCAGACCCCGATTACAACGTTGGAATCGTCTGCGGCAAAGCGTCCTACGGGCTGATCGTAATCGACCTGGACGTTCACGGGACAGCCAACGGTCTTGAGACCCTGCGCAACTGGGAGGTGGAGCACGGCGAGCTGCCCGAGACGTGGACGCAAATCACGGGCTCAGGCGGCAAGCAGATGTTCTACCGCACGTCACGCGAGATTAGAAACTCGGCTGGCGGCGCTCTAGGCGTGGACGTTCGCGGCGAGGGCGGGTACGTGGTGGCTCCACCGTCACTCCACCCCTGCGGCGATTACTACGAATGGAGCGTTTCGCCAGACGATTGCGAGTTGGCTCAGGCAGACGATAGAGTTTATTCCTTTATCGACTATGTGCGACCGAGCCACAATGACGGCGAACATCACGAGCGTTTCGTTCTGGACGATGTGATTACGGTCAACCGCAACGACACGTTATTTAGATACGCCAGCTCGCTACGGTCGCGCGGCTGCAACTCGATGGAGATTAACAGCCTGCTGCGCACGGTCAACTCCACTAGAGTTCAACCGCCGCTGGACGAACGCGAGCTGATGAAAATCATCGGTTCGGTCTGCCGCTATGAGCCGGGCAACAAGTACTCGCAGCCAGTGGAGAATACCCCGCCCATGTCCACGGCAGGGGAGGGAGAGGTTGAAAGGACTGGCATCAGCATTTTCGACCGACCCGATGAACCCGCGAGCCGCATCAAGGACGAAACGGTGGACGCGATCAAGAACATCCTGCTCAATCTTGACGAGGTGCGCGAGTACATCAAGTTCAACAAGTTCGACTCAAGACTCCACGTTCTCGGGCGATGTATCCCAGATGTGCAGTTCGAGCGCCCACACGTCATGGAGCAGAGCGAATCGGTGAACCTCCGAGCCGTGCTCGAACGCGATTACGGCGTTCGCAACAAGCAGAAGTTCGAGGATGCCTTGGTTGGTTTCGGCGGCGTTGACGGTCAGCGATACAACCCAATGCACGACCTGCTGGACACCCTGCCAATCGTCGAGTACATAGACGAGAAAACGGCTGGATGCACCGGAACGCCCATCCGCATCAGCGAGGACGGCGGCAAGACGTGGCGCGAGGCCACGGCGGGTGTCGGGACGCTCACCTACGAAATGCTGGAAGTGGAACCAACGGGCTACAGCATGGAAGTGGAAAAGCTCATGTTCCGTCAGCTGGTGGCGCGTGCGGTGTGCCCCGGCTGCAAGGCAGACCAGATGTTTGTGTTTGTCGGAAAGCAGGGTACGGGCAAGTCCACGTTCGTAAAGCTGCTGTCGCTATCCCCAGACTTCTTTGTCGAGGGCTTTTCGAACTTCGACAATGAAGACCTAAAGCGAATCAGCGGCAGGCTGGTGGTGGAGATACCCGAGCTTGACGGCTTCAACGGCAAGGACAAGAACAAAATCAAGTCCATGATTACGCAGACCACGGACATATACCGTGAGAGCTACGCCAGAACGCCCGTTGAGCATCCGCGTACCGCCGTGTTCTTCGGCACGACCAATGACGGCGCGTTTCTGAATGACTCCACTGGTGGGCGGCGTTTCATGCTGATCGAGTCCAAGAAACCGATGCTTGCCGCCGACCCGCGCCTATTTAACGGAGAAGGGGAAGGGATGATACGTCAGGCGTGGGCAGAAACGCTCGCGCTCTACAAGCTGTGGGGAGAGAGGAAGTTCCTGCAATCTCTTACCCTGCCGCCAGAAGTTCTCAGAGAAGCGACCGAGTATCAGCAGAAATTCAGCGAGGAAAACCCGTTAGTCACCGCAACCAACAACTACCTTGACGAGCTAAAGGTCAAGGGCATAACGCGCGTCAACGTTCGTATGGTGTTCATTGACGGCATGGGCTACTCGGACTACCAACTTCACCAACACGAAGCGGTTCATGCAACAACAAGTGACGATGGCTTTGGACAATAACCCCGAGTGGAAAAGGCTCGAAAGGGCGCGAGTTGTAGGCTATGGAATCTCCCGCGCATGGGAACTTTGTGACCCAACATTGTAGAGTCACACCTTTGGGTCACACCTAGGGTCACACATAAAACAGCAGGTAGGCATATGTTTTTTAGCGTTTTGTGACCCTGTGACCCTACTTTTACTCGGAATCAGCTAAAGCTATCAAAAATAAAGTTATATTTTATAAATGTAGAGTCACACCCTTTGGGTCACACCTAACCATAAAACCGCTGGTAGACGCCCAATTTTGGCTCAAAAAAACGTGTGACCCAACGTTTTTTTGAGCAACACCAGAGCAACAACCCAATAGAAAAGGAGTTCGCATGAGCAAGTATGCGAAGTACGCCTCATGGCTGGCGAAAGCGATTATCGCCGTTGCCGCCTTTACCAATGCCGTGTCGTATTTCACGACCTATGAGGGCGTGCGCTTGGCGATGTTCGGCGCTGATGTTGCCATGCTCGCCTGTTTAATCGAAGCAGACGAAGTGGCAATGCTGAAAAGGCGAATCGAAATCATCGAGAGCAAGCAGCGCGGGTTCATGTCATTCACAATGGCTACTTACGCCGAACAGCTCGACTGCAAGGAGCGCGTGGACAACCTCATCAAGACGCTTAACGGTGATGAGCAATGAACGGCTATCAACCGCTGGCCCTTAGCTTTGCCGAGGAGCTATCCGATCTGAAGCGCCGATACGAGAAGCTAGAGCGCAAGCACGCCGACCTAGAGCGCCACTGCCGGGGGCTCGAATCGAAGCTATCCAAGACGCGCGACCGCATGAAGCTCTACCGCGAACGCTGTCGAGCGTGGGAGAGTGCACTAGGCAATGCGAACGAACTGTACAGAACGTTCCTACACGGAACAGACAGCATGAGTATTGCTAAGGCTTTTGGCGTTTCGGTGTGCATGGCGAACATCCGCAAAGATGTAGCGCCGACCTATCCGAGCGCCGATTGCGTGGAGCTGCGCACCAAGATTCTCAAACGCACCTCTTCCCCAGAGGTGGACAAAACCGAATAACCGATTTTCAGCGTGTATAAGGCGTGATTTGTATTGACCCTACACGGACTAGGGTTGGGCGATTATCGCGCCGTCAGCGGCGTTGCTGGCACGCTGAACGGCAAATCTAGCGAATGGAGAAAGGAGAATCACGAATGAGAATCGGAAACTACGAGTTCCTAAAGTCCAACCAGTGGTGCTATCAGATGTACAAAGTCGCGCCCGATGGATGGGACGGCAAGTCAAAGACGAAGAAAAGCCCCATTGACGGCAGGAGCCTTGTAGCCATTGAGTGCTACCCGAACAAGCTTGAAACGGCTATCAAGCGATGCATCGAATTCAACGAGCGCGACAGCGTTGACACATGCGATGCAGCCGAGTTTTTGGCAAAGGTCGAACAGCTCCACGATTCCATGCGCTCGATGGCGCGTGAGATCGCAAGCGCCAAATAGCGACACGACAGAAAAAGGCATGAGGGCGTGGATGTAATCACGATATACAGGCGGCGGGGGTTCGACCGCCCGCGCCACGAACGCGCCCGGTTCGATTCCGGGCAGTTGAAGCGGACTAGGTTGGAACGCGCGGTCGAGCGCGGGAATGCGTATTGGGATGCTGAAGCTCGGCAGTGTGGGCACTGACCCCGAGCCTTTTTTTGAATCACACAACGACAGAAAGGAAGAAACCAAATGAAAATCTATCTACCGAATGATGCCGATGGGAACGTTGTCCCATCGAATGTTCACGGTGATGTACGAGAAGGACGGCTCCGTAGTGCGGGTGGACGATTTGGTTCACGGCATCGTCTCGAAAAAGTGGCGCGTCCAATCGGGGCGCGATATGTTTAAACCAAGCCAGCTCTATCTCAACAAGCCCGACAGCCTAGAGCAGCTGGCGGATGATATAGACAGGACTCTCAACCACCCCGATGGACTTGTCTGCGCATATGCCAACCGCAAAAAGCGCGAATGCAATGGCTGCAAGCTCAGTGGGCACCTAGGTTGTCTCAAGGCTTTCATGAGCGACATTTCGTCCCGTGTCCACCGTCTGGCTGGTGAGTGACATGACGGTCGAGCTACCCAAAGATGCGGAAGGTCGAGAGATTCCGCTTGATACCAAGGTTCTGTACGACCTATGCGGAACAAAGGTGAGCGTGAAGGAGTTTCTCTTCAGAACGTTGGTAGAGAGCCAGAAAACCGAATGGACGATTGAAGCCCAGTACGAAGGCAACATGTACTACAACAGCTTCAAGCCGGAGAACATGCACCTTACCCAGCCCGACACCGACAGCTGGGAGAAATTGGAAAAGGACTTGGACAGTTGTTCTGTCTCAACTCAGTACTCGCCCTGTGCGTATTTCAGCGACTCAACCGGCAGTTGCGAAAAGTGCCCCGCCAACCCAAATGAAGAATGCCTTGTCCAAATGGTAAAGCACATCACACTGCGCATTCACAAGTTGAGGGGTGAGGACTGATGAAGCGCCAAAAGACTGTAGAGGCCTACACGTGCGACTGCTGCGGAGCAGAGATTGACGACAGGGCAGAAGCAAGCATTACCGTCAGATGCAATGGCGACATTTGCTACGAGTGGTGGGCAAAAGGCGATTATTGCGAGCGCTGTGCAGACATGCTGGTCGACGCGATTACAACTGCGATTCCAGTGCCAGAGCGTTACGAGGATAAGTTTCGCGATCAAGAAACGTGCGTCGCGTGCGAGGTTGGCCTGATTAACAATCAGCGTGAGTTGGGAAGTGAGTGAACGTGGGCGATTGCACTTACTGCGGCAAGCGAAGGATTAACTTCAATCAGGACGAAGACCACATCATGCGCATCGAGAACAATGAACGCGGAGATTACTTCATTGCGACCGGCGAGTTGATGATTGACAGCGTCCCGATCAGCTTCTGCCCGTTCTGCGGCGGCCCTGCCGAGTTCGCGTACGGCGGATATTGGGAAGGTGAGCTGTTCAAGGTCAAGTGCAGCAACAAAGATAAGTGCGTGATTCTGCCCGAGACAGGCGCCTACTTCATCAAGCAACAGGCGGCGGCAGCATGGAATAGGAGGGTGAATGATTGAGCTTAAACCTTGTCCGTTTTGCGGACAGCCGATAGACAAAAAGCCGTACACGCGCCCCGTCGCAGGCCAGTGGATTAGGCAGGGAGTTATCAAGTGCGACTGCGGCGTGGAGATGCGAATCCACGTCATCAGCGAGCAGACCATCAACCGTTGGCGGGTCGGCGGTTATAAGCCTAAAGACGTTTACGCCGTCTACAAGGGCGATGTGAACGACACTGATGCCGTAATCAAGTTCACCAAGGACGCTTTAATCAAGGCGTGGAACTCTAGGAGTGACAATGCTTAGCTTCTGGCGCCACCCAATCATCTTCACCAAGCGCCTGCTACTGCCGACCTGCAGTACGTGCATCAACTACGACAGCGATCTCGGAACTGGGTTCTGCGACTGCAAGAAGTACCGCGACCGCTACGAGAAACTAGAGGGTGACGAACTCGAGCACGCGTTCTGCTCCGAGATTCGCGGCACCCGCTACTGCAAGTACAAGGAATTTCACTAACCAAACAACCAAATAAGGAGGAGGATATGGACTCCAACGCTATCAAGGAGATAGCCAACCAGCTGGGCGTCGGTGCCGACGACCTGCTGAACCCATCTGTCCGAGTTCGCGCCGAAATGGGTCGCCATGCAGGTCGCCAAGAGCGGTGTCGTCTGCGTTTTTCTGGCGATCGCGCTCGCCGTGGCGATTCGCATACTCATGTGGGCCATCCGTTCGAATGACGACAGCGACACGGATTACTGCCATGACGTGACGTGCTGTTTCTCAGATGACAGTGTCTTTGTGATCATACCCTGCGGCATCGTAACCCTTTGCCTGTTCATAGCGCTTATGTGCTGCGCAACTGACTTGGCGACGCATATCGCGTCTCCCGAGGCGGCTATGCTGAACGACATGCTGGAGGCAGTGAAGCAGTGAATGCCGAGGTTATTGCCGAGCGCCTGCGCGGTCAGGCCGAGACTTGGCGTGGCTATCTGCCCGATGACACGCTCTGGGACATGAGCGACCACCAGTTTACCGAGAGCGCACTTTATGGCCTTCGGTCTAGATGATTTGGACATGCCCGTGTACGAGGCGTTCGAGAAGCTGGCAGACATGTTCGCCGCTGTCGCTAAAGCCGCGAAGGTTGACACTGATGTTCTGCGCGAGGTTGCGGACCAGCTGGATTACGACTGCTCGGAGAAAGCTACGCTTAATAGCATCAATCTAGTAGGAAAAGCACAGGCAAAACGAATACGGGAGGCGATCGGAGATGCCGATTACCGATGAGGAGCGCCGCAATGTAGCGGCGAACATACGAAACGCAGCCGAGAGGTGCAAGTACGACCTACAAGACGATCCCGACTACGATCCGTTCGCCGCGCTCTATACCGTGTTCTGCGGAGTTCGCAGGTTTCCTCGCTACAAAGACATTTTGCACCTTGCCGACCTAATCGACCGTCCTATGTGCCATGACCTTGTCGAGCACAAACAAGACCCGTTTATCCCAGGCAAGCGAATGACCGATGGTTACTTCCACTGCTCAAGCTGCGGATGGCACGGACAGCTCTGGGAGTACATCGGTTTCGGAGACATGTTGGCCTACGAGCCGGTTCACTGCCCGAAGTGCGGGGAGGAGATCAAGCGATGACTACCGAAGAGCTGAACGAGATCACATCGAGACTGAGGCGCACCGCCGTCGACACGCTCGGCGGCGAGAGCCTGCAGAAGATACTTGCCAGGATCACCAAGGCACCGGCTACTGACTGGCGCACCGTGATGCGCCGAATCGCAGACCTTATCGACCGTGGCGTCTGCTACAACGTCTATGACGAGAGCGCCTACGGTTCGTGCGACAACGGCTTCAAGTGCTCGGTCTGCGGCTGCACGGTCGAGGACGAGGAACACTACCACGTGAGCGGCACGTGGAACTTCTGCCCCCAGTGCGGCAAGAGAGTGTGGTCGATGAAACATGAGTGACGTCTACAAACTGACGCAGAAGAACGTCTGGACCAACAATGTCGGCAGGCACACCGTTTGGTATCTATTGGACGAGCGCAAGAGGGGCTACTACATCAGCCATGTCGAATGGTGGGCGAAGCGCGACTGGGGGTTCCTCAAGCTGGACTCCGAGTGCATGGCCTTCCGCTACGACGGCAAGAGGGGCTGTGTGACCAGCTGGAGCGAACTCGATACCGTTCTCGGTATGGAACCGCAGGAGGCATTCGAGACCATCTGCGAACACCTCGGGATAAAGGTGAGATACCTCTAGCTGGAAAGGCTAGAACAATTATTTCCCTCAATAGAAAGGAATCTAACAAATGAATATCACCAAGCGAAGGGTCGCGTTCGTCGCGGCCCTCGTCATATCTGTCCTGGCTATCGTGATTGTCTGCGGTCTGGCTGGATGTTCATCGTGCAGCCGTTCGGTCAAGAGCATGAGCAGCGATTTCAGCGGTGGAATCAACCGTACTGTCA
>CYGL01000344.1_pt1 | contig 20005 bp, 36 predicted proteins | sample 485531 | NCBI WGS metagenome assembly CYGL01 (sample SAMEA3497897, study PRJEB9818) | human gut metagenome | reverse complement strand
GCAAGATTTGAGCAAGAATGAGGTTATAGACCTCTTGCGTGGAATGGACGCACAGGAAGTTGAGGGAAATTTCTCTGTACGTCGTGTCCTGATCAATACACAGGCGTGTGACGTATTCGGTGGAGAACCTGAGGACTCTTATCCTCTCATCCCCGGTACGTACATGGCATTGTATTACAAGAGTATTGCCGGAGACCCGTATCCGTTCTTTGAGAGAATATGTGAAAACATAATAAATGACGAGAACAAGAGCCAGACTCTCCTGAATGGCGATGGTCATTATTCTGATTTTCCTGCTCAACAAGTACGAGTAGCCAAAAATGTGCTCAGGCATTTCCCTGGGCATACTATGTTAAACCATTTAAACGGAAGAATTATGTTAGACAGAAAATCACAGAAGAATTTTGAGCGTGCGCTTATGCATGAGATGGAAAAGATCAAGATTGCTGCACGCCAGTGGCATAGCAACAATACCAAGGGCTACAGAGATTATCGTAGCAAGGAGGTTATCTCCAAGAGCTTCTCTGAGATAACGGTGCTGTGCATGAGCTAAAATGTGCGTGGCGATTGTCACGCATACAATTATTCACCAAAAATTATAGATTATGATAGATGAAGAATACAAGGAGAGTGAAGAGTACATTAACTCTACGATTTTGCCTAAGTTGCAGGAGATTCAGAGAGAAGTATTGAAAAATCAATCAAGACTGAGCCTTGATGTTAGCGTTAACAATAGAAACGGCGAAGGGTATATCAGTTCTTTTGCCTGTGTCATGAATGACATGGGAGAAATAACGGGTACTTGTTCTGCACGTTTCATCTGCGTATGCAGCAAAGAGGAGATTGACGAGCAGCTTAACGAGCTTAAAGAGTTCATCAAGAAGCACCTATCCTGAAAATTGAGGGAGTTTTATCTCCCTCTCCTATAAACCAAAAATGTAGAATTATGAGCAAATGGGTACAATTCTATCACAAGATTAACAAGTTTGACCTTGTGAACATGAGATTTACGGATGATTTCAGTATCGTGGAAATGGTGGGCATGGATTCTGCCATGCCTATCGACGGCAGATTGAGTCTGTCATCCATACGTGATGTAGTACAAAAGAAAATCGAGAGCATGAAGAAAATCGAGAGTTTCGACCCTTGTGCGTTCTCCATCCTCACCGGCAGTTCTATTCTGAATTCCTCAGAAAGTCCGGTGTACAATCTCTAGCCAGAACTGGGCAGTACGATAATGTGCTGCCTGCTATTAACCAAAACAGAATAAATTATGAACACATTTAACACAAAGGAAGATGGTACGCATTTGTACCGGTTCTATTACGTAGAGCCTATCATTGACATCTACGCTTACGACTTGGAGCAAGCAATGGAGCGTTATCTCGTGTATTGTCAGTTGTACGGATTGTACGATTACGAGGCTGACGACGATGATGAAATGCACTGCTACGCAGACCCAACAATGGAGGATCCTGATTGTTATCCTGCGTATATACGCATTGACTACCTATCTGTTAAGGAAATTGAGGCGTGCGTTGATGCCGGAGGTCATCCGTTTCAGGGAGGTTGGAAAAAGATAGCCTAATCAAATGTAGTCCTCCTATAGGGCTACACTTCTATTATTAACCAAATACTTTAGAATTATGACAGACGGAGACAGAAGGTTCCTTGCAAGGCTCGTAGCGAGCCACAAGGAGGTTATCAGCGAGGAGTGCAGACGCAAGAACCTCGACAAGAGCGAGTATTTCAGACGCGTAGCGCGTGCAGACAAGAAAGCTCAGGAAATAGAGCAAGCGTACATGCGCCCTCGCAAGTTCTAGCCAAACATTCTGTGCAGATAGGCTGCACAGAAACCATGTTTAACCATTTAAATAATGAATTATGGAACGATATTCATGCAAGCAGCTGAAATCGCTTGTAGCAAGCGGTGTAGCAAAGGATGTAACCTACGCAGCCGAAAGAAGTGAGATCCCTGAGAGTTATACTCAGATCGGGTATGCAGCAGGAATCTACGGTTGTAATGGAATGTTATTGAAGGGCGAGAGCGGACAGCTATACGCCGTGACAGGCAGAACTTCTGCTATCTACATTTTTTAGCCTAAAATCTCCCCATTCACTTGGGGAGTACGATTATTAACTAAATATTAGAAATATGAATATACAGAAAGTATGGGATGCGTTTATCAAGGAAAATGATAATCCTACGTTTGTAAAGATGGCGAATGCCGTAGTAGAGCAGCTTGGTGGTGTCGATGAAGACACTATATTGAATCATCTCGACAGTTGCAGAAATGCAAATGACGGGTACACTGGATTCTGCTATCCTTCTCAGACCTGCAAGTTCTGGAATGAGAACAAGAGTGCTATCATGGAGAATATGCACGAGCTTGCCGATGATTTGGGTGAAGACCTTATCACGATGATTAAGGGCTTCGGTAATTTCAAGGACGACAAATCCGTCACCTATGATGCTATCGGCAAGGCTCTGTATGCTCCTTTTAACGAGGGCGAGAGCAGAAATATCTACGATACATTTGCCAAGTATGCACTGGAAGAGGTCGCGAATCGATTCCAGGACTGGTGGTACGATCAGGACGAAAGTGAATTCGATTAGCCAAACCAATCCTCACTCCCACGGGTGGGGATTTCTATTAACCAAAAAGATTGAAATATGAAGAAAATTGAGATTACGAGAGCTGGCATGGGCGAGAAATGCCCATACCCGAGGTTCAGCGAATTACTGGCAAAAGGCTACATAATGTGCCATCGCTGCAAGTATTGTGCTGAAATTATCAGTGAGACAGAAATAATGTGTAACTATAATTAATATATAATTATGAGTGACTTAGAGAAAATCCTGAATGACGATTTGATGAAGTGCGAAATCGTAGAAACAGCAGAGAATGATGTAGAGCGTGTGGATCTCATCAAGTGGACTCACGACAATACATTCTCTGTAGCTGAGGTGAATAAGGATACCGGTAAGCTAGAGATAACAGGCATTAAGACGACCAGTGAGTCTACTGCGCTCAAGAAGTTCTACAACGACCACTGGAATGCTGTCATATTTGGCTAAAACTCCCCATTATTATGTGGGGAACCATTACAAACCAATAAAATAACAGAATTATGGCAAAGAAAGTTTATGCTCTCTATCGCACAGACAACTGGCATACATACGATAGCCGTGAATTACTTGTTGTAGCAGGTAGTATCAGAAGGTGTTGTAAGGTAGCCAAGGACGATGGAGCAACAAAAGAGCAGATTACGGATTTGCGTGGTTACCGCCATCAATCCCAGTGTACCGACGAAACAGATTACGAGTACGATATTGATACGTACACACTCAATGAGAGTTTAATCAGCTAAAATCCCTCTTCGGAGGGAACAATTATGAACCAATAAACAGATGAATTATGGAAAAGAATATTGTGGAATATTTTATGCGCGAAGGCGAGATTACTGAAAGGGTAGCCGACTATATCGGTGTTAAAAGTTTTGCCAAGACTATAGAGAAACTATATCGTGAGTGCCTTGATAATTTCGATGACGCAGATGATCTGGAAGAATACATTGCTGATATGCTCGGAGAAAATATGCAATCTCTTGCATGGCAGTTTACTTTCAAGGCAAACAGAGAGATGAAGGAATATCTACATCTTAACAATCAACGCATGATCGGCAATTTTGCTAATTTGTACGAAGATTATCCGGAGCATATCACAGGTATTCGGTGGGCATCAGACTACGATGGAGGCGATTACTATGACCTTTACCATCAGATGGTAGCCAGACTTGATGCAGCAGAAGACAGCGAGCAGGCTAACAAGGACAGAGAATATCTCGAAGAATGGTATTTCGAGGCGTTCGGCACGTACAACATCAAGTACGATTTCAGTAATGGTCTCGAAGAAATCCACTTCATGATGGAGGAAGATTACGAGGAAGCCTAAAAGTATCCCCTAACATGGGGATATTCAATGTTTAACCATTTAAATGATATTAGATATGAGTTACGAATTTGCAAAGAAGGAAATCGGTGATTACAGAATCACCATTTACCAGGATGAGGATGCCGAATGCCCTTGCACAGAATGGGATTTGGCAGGAATTTACTTCTGGGACTATTCCGACTACGGATACAATAGAGGTCTGTCTCGTGGTTGCAGCAGCGAAGTTGACGCTAAAAATGCAGAGGACGCCTTGAAGGATTTAGTCTGCAAATATGTGTCGCAAAAGAAGATTGTCGACTACATCAATAGCGAAAATGTCGAGAACTTCCGTATGCGCTACGACAAGAGCGACCACATGTGGTATCTTGAGAACCTGTACGATGGCGAGTGGTACAACCACGAAGAGTTCTGTCCGAGCGACTTGAAGAGATTCGACTGCAGAGAAGAACTTTGCGATATCCTCGAAGAGAACGATTTCACGTACCTTCTGCATGACTGCAAGGATATTGCATTCTACGAGTGGTCATCTACGGGCTACTATCAGGGAGATTATGTTAGCGGATATGCTTACTGCGACAAGAAGCGTTTCTCCAAGTATTGTGACACGAACACAAAGAACTGGAGAAAGCGAGCCTTGGACTTATTTGAGCATGAGGTAAAGTGCATAGGACTCTGGATGTGGGGCGATGTAAAGGGATTCGTCTTGGAGAAGAAAGTCCATTACAAGAAAGTCTTCACTGAAATCGGCAGAGAGCCGGAGGATGGCTATGAGTGGGAGCAGATTGATTCCTGCTGGGGAGAGTACTACGAGGACTCTGACGAGCTGATTAAAGTCGCTCTCGAAGAGAACGGAATCAAACTAAAAGAAACAGCCTAACAAGGGGAGCTTGCATGCTCCTCTTCTTTTAACCAATATACATTGAATGATGGGAAAGATTACAATTTCACAGAAGGGCGGTAGAACCTTCTATCGTGTGAACAGAAGAATCGTGTGTTATCGTGACGGACATAAGTATTGTGTGGGTAAGCTATCATCAGGCAGTACCCATCTGGAATTTGACGCATTGTCCGAGAATATAGCGCACGAGAGATGCATTGAAATTTGTGAGCGCAGAATCTATGCGGAGATGAAATACAACAATCCAGTCGCATACAACGCCCACAGAGTATTGAATGCATTAGCCTAAAGGATAGCCTCCGGGCTATCCCTATAACCAAATTATCAAGAATTATGAAGAGATATTACGTATCAGTCACAGAACATTTGAACAAGGTAGTCAGCGTTGATGCTGAGAGTGAGGAAGAGGCAGTAAAGAAGACACAGAATGCCTACGATAACTGCGATATTATTCTTGACTCAGACAATTTCGTAACCGAGCAGCTGGAACTTGATCCGGACCAGCAGTACTACGTAGATTGCGAGAAAGAGTACGGCGAGACTTATCAGCACATCGACTAGCCAAAACAAGGAGTATTCGTTACTCCTTACTATTAACCAAAATGTAGAGATTATGAAGTATTATGTATCAGTAACAGAAATGCTCAATACCGTGGTGTGTGTTGAAGCTGAGAGTGAGAAAGAAGCTATAGACAAAGCCAAGTATGAGTATAGCGACGGAGTAATCGAACTCACTCGCGAAGATAACTACAGCGGTGAGCAATTTGAGATTGATGACGACCAGGAGTACTGGAGAAAAGCAGAAGAAAGTAGGCAACACAGCACTCCAGCACATCGATTAGCCAAACAGGGAGAGCAATCTCCCTACCAATAACCAAAACATTAGAATTATGAATGAAGACAAAATCCTAGAGATGTTCTTCGAGAAAGCCAGATGGCAGTATGCTATCGAGAAAGGCTTATTCAAGGACATGAACAAAGCAGTAATGTATCAGCTTACAACGCCGGAGGCTCGTCTGGCTATGTATCAGAGGATCAAGAGCGGTAATTACAAGATAATGCCGCCACACACAGCGAAGATTCCGAAAGACAACGGAGATTTCCGTACGGTCTATGTGAACGAACCTGTAGACAGAATCCTACTGAGCATAGCAAACGACCTCTTGTTTGAGCTGATGCCAGAGATGGTGCATCCACGCTGTACGTCATACCAGAAAGGTATCGGCTGCGGTCGTGTGGTGCAAGATGTGTCTCGGATAATATACTCGGCTGAGGGAAAAATCATCGGATGGAAAGGAGACTTCTCTAAATACTTTGACAGCGTACCTATTCGATTTATTGATTGGGCATTTGACAAAGTAGAGGAGAATTTTGGAAAATCTGCGCTGATAGATGTCATTCGTGACTACTATCACACGGATATCTATTTTGATGAGGACAACAACCTCTGCGAGAAGTATCAGTCCCTCAAGCAGGGATGCTCTGTTGCTGCATGGCTGGCTGATGTCATTCTCTATCATCTTGACGACAAGCTATCTAAGCTTAACGGATATTACGTCCGCTATTCAGATGATACGCTGTTTGTCGGTGAAGACTATGAGAAAGCCATGGATATCATGAAGAGCGAGCTGGAGATGATGCAGATGACGCTCAATCCGAAGAAGGTTGAGTATCTTGACGCTAATCACTGGTTCAAGTTCCTCGGATATTCCATCAAGGGTCACAATATCTCTCTGTCGTCCACTCGCATCAAGACTTTCCAAAAGGAGATTGAGAAGAGAACGATAAAGAAGCGTGACACCACTATGACGAAAGCCATCAATTCAGTAAACAGGTATCTCTACAAGGGATATTGTGACTACTCATGGGCCACTCAGGTTCTTCCGGTCATAAACGTGAAAGAGGACATCGACAAGCTCAACGCCTTCGTCATGGACTGCATCCGTGCGGTCAAGACAGGCAAGAGAAAGGTCGGTGGTCTCGGATACGTGAAGACTCAGGCTGTAGGTTGCATAGACCGAGGTCGTGGCAGGAACGTGAAAGCCAACAGGAGTAAGACAGAGATCGAAATCAAGGGGTATCTATCGATAGGCTGTGCTCAGAATGCCTTGCGAACGAGCAGGGCAGCGTACAACACATTGGTGAATACTCTGTAGATTAGCATCCTAGCGCAAGGATTTTGCCGGAATGAAGACTACGAGGTTTTAAGTATCCCGGTTGCGGAGTACAGGGACCATCTCATACCTAGAGACGGTCCTCTGTTCGTCCTAAAACCGGATATTATCAATCTGATATAGCTATGCGCAGTATCTTCTGACCGACAGACTCTGTAACCGAGCACTCGGACGTGGGAGAAGGACGGATGTGTTTAAACTATGCCCTCAAAGACAGCATCTGAACATCCTGCTATCCAAGTTTACAACTTGAGACAGCAGGATGTTCATATAACCGCACGAGGCCGTAGCTCATCAACGAATTACAGAAATGTGCCGATTCGCATGACTTCCACCGGTGGCGCACACCACCACTCACTGACGGATGGCTGAAGTTTATGCAACAGGTCTCTTAACCAGAGTAGTTGATCCTGGAGTCGTCGTATACTACTTACGACGTCCCAGGATCCTGAGTCTGGCGAATCCTGTGTCAAATCAGAATCATAAAGTATTGTGCCGAGCCATCGGTCAGGGAATCACCCAAGCACGAGGGTAGTCTTCAGAGGAGAGATTATTTATGAGTGTCTGTTTCCATGCCGCCGGCTTCTACTGGAAGAACTTCCAGCGCCATCCGGCGGCTTACAACAGCCCTCGAATCAAGCTGCTACAGCTACGTGCCACGCTCTCAGATAAAGACAACGTTATTGCCAAACGAGGTACACGAGGAGGGATCCTTTATATCACGAGCTTTGTAACTCGCGGGGAGGCATCCTTAGAACAACGATGCTCCCCGCGATATCAGCTCCCTCAATCGCCAAGATAGAGGAAGGCAACAGACCTATGAGTGTACCTACAAACAACCATGTGAATTGCATCACGACTTATCAAGAGTATGAGGTTTAATACCCCGTGAGTGGTATACCAGCGCCTGCCGATATCTCCGCAGGCGCTGGTATCCAATCCATGGGGTTGAATCACGAACATATATCCATGCAACATAATACATGAGATAAGTCATGCGCATTGCAGCGATGTCTGGCAAGTTCTGAGAGTTCATCGAGCGTTTCATTGATTCTGAAGCCAAGGATGGGGAAGCGTACGCTTCCCCATCCTTGGCTTCATAACAATGCCACGCCATTAATCAAAAACTTAAAGCAATGCAACGTATCAGGTTGAGTCAGACTAGGTTATTGCGAGCCTAATGGTGTGCAAGGAGAATAGATTATACAATACGGTATCAATCATCCTGAGCATCCAGGTGATTACCTGGATCCGTCAGGACTCAGATACAGTATTAATCAAGACCTTATAGTTACGCAACAGATTCTCTGAGCGCACTCCTATTTACCAATATTTAAGAATTATGAACAGCAAATTACTAAAGAAGCTTGAGGAAATCAAGAAAGAGTACGAAACGTCAGAAGTTTGCATGGGTGAGATGCTTGATTCTGTAAGTGCAGACGGATTCTCTATCGAGGATGCTCACTGGTTGTATATGCGTGCAATGGAGTGGGCGAACGGAGATAAGTTCTATATCCACGTCGGAGAAGACGAAGATGTACTGAGTAAGGATGAACTCGAAGAAGCCAATTTGATAGTGCTAGAATAAGCACTATCCCTATTAACCAATATTTAAGAATTATGACATACGACGAGATTATCAATGCAGTTGAGAATGGTGCTAAGTTCACCATCAACTTCCAGAAGAGAACATGTAGGGTGAATGGTAAGATAGTGATGTCCGAGGAAGACAAGCCTAACGACACGCCTTACCTGACACATGCAGTAGTCATGTTCGCAATAGAACAGAGATATAAGGCATACAAGCACTCCGTTCCGTCTGAACGTTCCGAGTCACGCAGGCATACATACTTCAAGGCTTTGCCTCGAGAAGGACTTGTCGGACGAGGATATGATGTATGGAGAGCCGAGGGAGGTGGCGAGATGTAAACCCCTTGAGACCTATGTCCTTTTAGCTATCTAAGAGGCACGCCATTTGGTGGAAAGATGAGTGGGGGAGCTGGTTCTGGAAGTCAGAAAACGACAAGGACCTGATTATCCTCAGAGATTGGATTGAGCCAAACAAGGGTGGGGCGTAAGCCTCATCAACTAGAGTTAAATAAATTTTTAGTATAACCAATTAAAATTAATTGAATTATGAAGCAGATTGTAACAATCACTGGTGAGAATCTTAAGGTAGTAGCTAACAATGTAGAGGTTAATGCAGCTTGTGCAGGTAAGAAGACCAAGGCGCAGATGCGTCTCGAAGCTCTTAAGGCAGCAGGTGTTGACGTAAGTAAGTACTTCCCTCTCGGTGACGACAAGCTTATCAAAATCGAAAACGGTGCGGCTGTCCCTGTTGATATGGACGATACGACTATAGATGAGATAGGCAAGCAGATTGTCGAGGGTGGATACGTAAGCAACTGGAAGCTGTTCCGTCGTTGGGTGATGAGTCAGATGTTCCACATGTTGCGAGACATGGATAAGAGTTATCTGTCATTCAACGAGGTATTGCAGCACAAGGGCTACGAGTATCAGTGGCGCATGTTGGAGAACGAGCTGTATGCTCAGATGAAGATGTGTGACCACAAGGACTACGAGAACATCAAGGCGAGAAATCGCTGGTTCAACGGTTGCGTAGCACACGATATGGCTATTGACTATATTAACAAGCTTCGCAGCTACATTGACGACAAGTGCATCTACACCACCAAGAAAGACAAGGATGGAAACGAGAAGAAGACATACAAGCATACCTGCAAGGGTAATCCTTATATCCGTCTTCAGAACGAGGACATTTTTGTCGCAGACTTGGAGAGAAAGGTCTATACTACTCTCCGTAACCTTGCCAACAAAATGGGTGCTGCAACGACCTACAAGGAGCTCTACGATGCAGTTCGCGAGTTCAACAAGAACCGCAAGCATCTCGCATGGGATACCAAGCAGGCAGATGCATTCGTTCATGCTTACAAAGGGTCTGGCTCCTATTACACGATGAGAAACCTCATCATGTTCCATGGAGCAAGATTCATGAAGAACGGACGAAAGATGTCAGAGTCCAATTCTCTGAAGGAACTTGAGTCTAAAGCCAAGCTCTACGATGAAGAGGGTTGGAAGATGCTCGGTGTTCTTAAGCAGCTTATCAAGGACAATAATATAAGCGTCCAGGGCAAGATTCTTGAATGGAAGAAATCCAAGAGCGAGAACAAGTAATCATCAGTAAGATGTAAGGTTCGCCTCCTGAAGAATGGTGGCTCGGCAAGCAATTCACAAGAGCTTCATCAACGAAGGATCTCCTCCAGTGCATTCACTGGAGGTGATCCTTCGATCTAAAGCTCTCTAGATCGAACTTATAAAGTAAGGCGCCAGCCGGGGACCATTCTAGCCAAAAGTCGGTTACTGATTCGGTAACCGATTCAATGTCTAACCAATAAAATGAAGGATTATGAAGAAAATTAACGTAGACACAAGAAAGTATATTAAGGCTCCTATTGACGGAAAGAATGTCGTCGAGGAATCACTTCTAGATGCTATCTTTGATGATTCGCAATATCTTAGCAATAAGTTCTCCTTGGGATTTGTCGGCGGCGTACCTACGATGATAGAGTACAACGGAAACTACCTATCTATACAAGAAGCTACGCCCGTGGAGTACATCAGAGTGGGGTAGAGAGATTATCAAACGACTAACGGGCGAGTCCAAGAACAACATATACTGTTACGAGACGAAGCAGTATCTCGACGAACGCCAGGCAGAGCCTTTAATCTATACATTCTTTCTGAGTACAGACTACCTTACCGTAAGATTTCACTACAATGTAAAATTAGATGTCGATTAGCCAAACATGTCAGTCGTTAGCAGCGGCTGACTACTCATATCATAACTAAATTTTGTTTAAATGGTTCAAGCCGGTCTGTCGTGAGACACGCCGGTTTTTTGTTCCCAAAGTTTAACCAATTAATATTTTGAATTATGGCAACAGTAAGAAAAGCAACAGTAATACTCGACGCTTCCAGTATCATGAAGAAGAAGGGTATCGTACAGAAAAAACTGAAAACAGGAGAACTCAACAAAATTATTGAGAACTTCTTTATGACCCATGAGGCAAAAGATACGATTCTCCTGACTCCGAAGAGATTCATAGAGATGGAGAACCCGCCAGAGGGGGATTTTATCGAAGACTATCTCGACGAGAGTATCTGGAAAAAGAAGTGCGAGGATCCTGACGATAAGTTTGACTTCATTGATTACCAGTCCATGAACAAGAGAGGGATGATTCGCCCGATTCTTATAGTTGACGAACCTGTAATAAGGGATGCTGTGATATGGCTGAGAGATTACTGTCACTTCGATGTCACGGGCAGAACACGAAAGAAGAAGAAGGAATATATCGTGTCTCTGCCGGTGTAAAGCCGAACAAGGCGTGGAACATTCTGTTTCACGCTCCCAGTATTAATCAATTAAATGGAATTATGAAGAATATCAGATTTGAACCTAGCTACGATGAGTGGCATTTGGTGGGAGAGGATGGAAGAATCCTCCTGAATATACCAGATAGTATAGTTGATTATTGTGAGACGATGAGCGATTTATGCTTCGTTATCGAAGACCTTCCAAGGCAAGCATCCGATGCGGTTTCTTGTGGGGAAGAGCTATATGGTGTTGATGTCACAATGTTTGTTTACGAAGGTATCGGAGAAGATAAAGACATCACTGAATTGATAGAAAGCACGCTTGCGACCCACTTCGGAATTGTAGCCTAAAAGCCCTCTTCGGAGGGTGCAAGTATTAACCAATTAAAATTAAAAATATGAATGATTTTTTAAAATTAGCTGAGGAATTAGACTGGAGTTATAATGTTGACGATACACCTAACGAAAGAGGTGAGGTTTGCGTCGAGTTAGAGAAGTATTCCCCACAAGACCAAGATTTCATTGTTTCTATCTGGTTCGAGAAGGACAACGAGTGCGACTTCGCCGACAAGCTGGAGGAGTACTGGAGGGGCTTTGACCCAAGCGAGGAGGCTATTAATTGGGTTGGGCCAGATGGACACGGAATAAATGGCGCCCCATACGACCTACAAGACATTATCAACGACATGGTTGACTGCAAGGAGATGGTGAGGGAATTGGTCGTGAAATACCACAACCAAGCCTACCCGAGCAAGAAGTTCGACAACTACGACAACGGACTAACTTGCAGCTTTGACTGCTATAATTCCACTGACGATGAGATGCAGGCTATTCGTAACATCCTTGTATCTTTGGAGAATGCGAGAACCTACGCATCCGGTCTCTACAACAATCCTAACAGATGGGAGTTGGATGAGATGCTTGGTCGATTCAAGAATATTGTCCGAGATAAGCTAGAGAGCGGATTCACGAACAGAGTTTAGCCAAACCAAACCGTTACATATCGTAGCGGTTTCTATAAACCAAAATATTAAGATTATGGATAGAAAAGTATTGAAAGACAAGATTGACGAGTTGCGTTCAACAGCAAAGATGGAACTTGCATGCACCATCCGTGAGATAATGAGAGAGCACAATGTGAGCAGAAAGGTGTTCGATTGGCCTGTACTTGCAGGCGGCAACAGGGAGGTGAACATCGTAGAAGTAGGCGACAGCGATACAGCTATCCCTATCATTCATAGCCGATGCACTCCTGTAGGGTTTGAGTTCTCGGAAGCAAAAGCTATCGATGACGATATACCAGTTGACCTTCTTGCAGAAATTGCCACAGGATTAAATAACGAACTAAACGGATATATTCACGTTTATGTGGCAAAATACAAGGTAACTTACGATGATGGAACCTCTATTCTTAGGGGGCAACCATACGTATTCCAAGCAGAATCGTACAAGGATGCCCTGAATGAGGCAGAAGATTACAAGCGTACATGGAACAGTTACAAATATTCTACGTTAGAACTCGTATCAGTCGAGAAGCAGACTGCTTCGGAAGGTTAAATTAGCGTTAAAAACGGCAAAGACTACGGTTTATATTATAAACTTTTCGTATCTTTGCCACTAGTAACCAAAATTATAGAATTATGACAGAAGAAATAAGAATCAAGACAAGAGATTGGGAGAGACTTCTGAGCTATACGCAGCAACAGAAGTACAAGACTGCCATCAAGCAGGGATGGTTCGCAGACTATCACAGCAACGCCTGGAGGCATGACACATTCTATGGTGCTTACATCTGGAAATATCCAAAGCTCATTAAGGTCGTAAGGATGTTCGAAGAACTTCTCGGGCACAAGCCATTGTGGGAAGACATCACAGACGACAATCTCCGTGACCTGTTCGAGAAAATTCAGGAGAACTATGCTCCTAACTCGGCAAAGACCGTATGCGCAACCATCAAGGCTGTGATACGCGAGAATGATGCTACCAGGGAAATTCCTAGTCCTACGTTCGGCAGAATCCTCAGGGCGAAGGCTGTACCGGTCCAGTCCGTCTACCTCTCAGACGAGGAGATAAACAGGATCATCAAGTTACAACTCTCACGGGAAAACAAAAAGATATGTTCAGAGAATGTTTATCATGGAATGTCTCTGTGGCGCACGTTACAGCGACTGCCAGAGAATGACAGAAGAGAATATTGATGATACCGGACACTTTCTGGTCTACGTGACACAGAAGACAAAGACCGAGGTAAGGGTTCCACTTCACAAGAAGCTTCGTCCGTTCCTCGTATGCGGTACTGGCGACGAGCCTCTTCCGGGTGAGATAGGTGAAAGAACGTTCAACAGAGCACTTCGCGACATCTGCCGTGACTGCGGAATAGATACGAATACGAAGGTGTTCAAGGCAGGCAAGGAAGAGACTGGTAAGAAGTATCGGTTCGTGTCATCCCATACCGGCAGGCGTTCATTCGCGACGAATCTCTCAAAGAAGGGTGTTCCGTTGGAGCAGATAGCTGTCATGATGGGACATACCAGTAACGGTATGCCTAATATCCAGATGACGCAGCGATATATCGTAGGTAAGACCGAGATTGACAGCAATACCTTGAGATTGTTCGGTGTCTACGATGATGACCTGGATAATGGTCTAGATGACGATTAAGCCAAACTGGAGGTGGCTAACCACCACCTCTGCAAATGTTTAACCAATCAAATAACGAATATGGTAGAAGATAATACGAAAGAACTCATTAATGAGTGCCAGGAAAAGTATGCCGAGCTTATAAGGAAAACGGCAGTAAAGGCGCTTACAGGCGAGATTACAACGAATTCCGCTATGGTAAAGGAATTGAAGTCACTTAACTTCCAATACCACGAAGAGATGGACGAGTACGATGATACAGCGCCAGACCTTAATCCGGAGCTCATAGAGAACTTCAGACAGGCAGAGAAGACTGGCAAGAATGTTTCCATTGAAGCACAGGAATACCTTCTTGCCCTCGGCATGTGTGATAAGATGTTCAATCAGAAGCTATGGGTCAACGAAGATGGCCATATATGCGACGAAGAAGGAAACAGACTTTCCACTGACAGAGAGCATCGTGTTTTCGAAGTTGTTAAGTGCGGAAAATAAGATATTTCTAGTTTTTCATAGCTAGATTTGTTTAAATGAGTGTCCTCTCTTGCCCGTGAGGGTAGGAGGGGATTTTTAAAACGGCCCCGATTAGCCAAAAATAGGGAGCTTCGGCTCCTGCAATTAATAACCAAGCCCTACGCAACACGGTCAAGCGGAAAATTATGGAAAGAAACGATATTGTGGTATTGGAGAATCTTCAGCAAGAAGATGATCAGCCAAGATTCCTCGTTGTATTAGCCAAGGAAATCGAAAAGCATGCAGCAGATGGCAGCAGCTACGATTATTCCCTGAATAACGACGAGAGTGAGTGCGAGTACGATATGATGAAGGCTATTGAGAAGAAGTTCGGAGTAAACACTGCCGAGCTGTCTCTATATGGTGAAGACAACGAACTCGAAGTTTGCATCGGTTCAGAAATCAGCGATGATCTGCTTGCTAAGATAAACGACTTCGCAAAGACCTGGAGAAATGAAAACGAATGGTTCGACGAACCTCTCTATTGGAACTATTTTGATGGATCTAACTGGAGAGCAGTGTTGCTTCATAGCGAAGTGGAATACGCGAACGACAACCGTCAGTACAATTTGCTCGACAGCAATGACGATACCGCAAAGGAGGTTATCGCAGCATACGACAGAGCCGAGGATGTTCCAAGACAATGGGAAAACGGATATTCTACCTTCATTGATGAAGAAACTGGGTATGAGATTAGATTCTCTCAATGGTACGGACACGCAAGTATGGCAGACGTTTATTAAATTCATTACACTTTAGCCCTATCGCAGCACGGATAAGCGAAAAGAATATGGAGAATATATTAGAAAAGACGGTGAAGGAAAATGGAAATATCGACTTAAACGAATTAAGTTGGAAACAGCTCGTTGCCCTCATCAATATCTGGGACACTGGCTATGCAAAGAAGGAGAACGTATCTTTCTCTGAAATGGTGAAGCGATGCTATAAATCACGTCCATGGCACGAGAATGCGAATATTATCTATTTGCATCGAGATAACAAGAAAACTACCATCCTCCCTCACGCCTGTTACAACCTCGACGAAGCAGAGGAAAATATGATATTTAATTTGCTCAAAAAGCAATTAAATTGATTTTCTGCGGAATCGGTAGAACGAAAAAGCCCCGACCTAAGCCGGGGCTACCACAGACCATTACAGTCTGACATCTACGATAGTAGAAATTTGCTCTTTATGAGCGTTTAAATCCACAATTCCGAAGAATTGACCGTCAACGGAAGTTTATTTTTATTTCAATTCCATAAAGGTTCGATTAAAGTCTTCCGAAGACATGTGCAAAGATAGTGGATTTATTTCAGAAAACAATATTTCTTCAACATCAATTAACGAATTTTAACTTATATGTACAAAGTCATAAGTACAGAACATCATTTTTATCCTCATGTCCTGCTAGAATTGCAGGATACCGCCACCAAAGAGACAAAGTGGTGGTGCTACGCTGACTTTCATGACGAGGACCTGTGCAAAGAGCTTGGGGTGAAGGACCTTACCGGTTGTACCCTTGACAAACAGCCAAGTCACGGAACCTGGATATCCAAGGAGGATATAGGGCATCTGTAATCGCAGGTTCTCATACAACTAGCCGCTCATCACTTTACAGATGGGCGGCTATTTTATTAAAAGTCACCACTAAAAACACACAGAAAAACACAATCTTCTCTTAAAATATGTGAATGTAAATATTTGATACTTTAATGAATGACACAAATTCCTGTTTTTACTTCAATCGAAATGCGTAGACAAATCAGCACTTTCGAGAGTCTTGTTTTTACTTTTTACTTGAATGAGCGGGTAAAAACACAAAAAATCACGCTTGTACAAATGAAAGTAATAATGTATCTTTGCATCGACGCTTTGATACACAATCAGCACGTTGGTATTATTTGCAAGGAAATTTAGTAGGTGTCCGAAAGGAACCGAATAGAAAAATGGATTTCATTAAGTGGTGCTGCACTTTTTGGAATCCTTTTATTTTTATACTATGCAGAGGAAATGCTTGCACATATTAGTTGAATTGGTAGAGCGGTACGCAAGGGGGCGTTCCAGGGTGGAGCGCAGCAAGCGTATGACCGTTCTAGCCTTTGCTATCTGGTGCAAGATGCAGCATAGCAATTCCGTAATGTTTGATATGGGTACACGTGATTTGATGCGAGCACTCCATATCGGACATACAAAAGCACAAATGATACTCCAAGCCATCAAGTCTTCCGAGTTATTCTCAGTCCAGGAAGGCGGTCGCTTCATAGTGAACTCTTTCAAGGATAATACTGTAAAGCGAAACAAGAAGGGAAGAGTATTCAAGGGTGCAAATATGTTTACCATAGAAGTAAGCAAAGAGATTACGCTGAAAGAAATATACAACAGACTCAACGAGTTACTTTTCCTGCATCAGATAGGAAGTATGGAGGCGAACAGCTCACACGTAAGTGCAAACAACCGCTCGTGTCGCTACTCACACATTCCTTTCTCTCAGCTGGAGAGTGCGGTGTGTATGTCTCATGGCTCAATTAGCGGAATAAAGAAACGCCTCAAAGAAAAGAAAGAGATTTCCTCTACATTTGCAGAGCTGCACATGGCAGACAGCAGATGTGGGGATCAAGTGAAAAACCTTCTGGCAAAGTTCGGAAGAAACAATCCGTCTTTCGTGAGAGGCAATAATGTGTTCGTCTGCATTCCTTGTTCGTATGCAATCACAGACAGAAAAGCAAAGGCAAGCTGCGGAAGGCACATCATCTATGGTTATGCCGGCAAAAAAGCTAGCAAGAAGGGAATAACAAGGCAGGGGAGAGGATTCTACTCTCCGATGCAAAGTTTGGGCAATTTGCCCGATTAAATGGTAGTGTTTCTGTTTTTGACGGTTTCACACTATAAGTAAGTGCTTGATTATATTGTATTGTTTAATCTCTCTTATACACTATGTGCGTTAGAGGAAAAAAGAAGGAAAAAGAAAATGAAGAATGAAACAAAACTCAAAAAGTTAGAAGCGTGGTTGGATGAGAATAATTTCAGTCACCACGTTCCTCGTTCTCTTGAGAGAGGCGTGAAAGGTAGTCCGAATCTCATCATAACCCCTTTCGACCATCACAGAATTAACGTGAAGCTTGAGGGAGAGGACGACAGTTTGTTCTACGACCGCCATAGGGGCAAGCATCCTATCTTCATAAGAGACTCGGAGACTCCAAAATTTGTGCTCGAAAAGGTGCAGAACGTTATCATCGAGCTGATGAAGAAGGAGAACGCATTTACTCAGCTTACTCCTGAAGAGAGAAGAAAGGTGGAGAAGAAGCGAGAGAAGAACAGGAAGAAGAATCTCCGCAGAAGACAGAAGCACAATGCCGCCAATAACGGTATTTAAAGATTTAAGATTAAAAATATTGAGATATGAACGAATTGAAAATTTTCAGTAATCCGGCCTTTGGGCAGGTAAGAACAGCAGGAACTCCAGATAATCCTTTGTTCTGTTTGGCAGACGTATGTAATGCCGTAGAGCTTACGAATCCTTCTTCCGTAAAGGGTCGTTTAGACAAAGATGACGTGCAACTGGTTGATTTACACGCCCTAAACTACAAGATGGTAGGAAACTCAATGGCAACCTTCATCACGAATCCGGCTTTTACGATGTGTTGTTGTTTTAGCACAAGCCCGAAAGTTAAGCCATTTAGAAGATGGGTAACACATGAAGTTCTCCTTCTATCCGCAAGACGGGTCAGTATAGCGTCGCTCAGCCATCCTTGAATGATAAGCTGCAAGCAAATCTACTTTTGCCGATTGGACCATAAAGACTCTCAACCTCAACGAGGCAAGCAAGATATGCTGGGCGAAGAAGATTGCAGAGAAGTTCGATATTCCTACGGATGCACTTCCTTCAGGTGTCAACGCCGGCACAGAGGCTCCAACGCTCCACGCTGCGAAAGACCTTCTTAAGGAAAACAACATCCCTTTCACTCCTGTTGCTTTCAACAGGATTCTGATGGCTAAGGGTGTTATCCACGAGGCTACACGCCCTAGCAGGGATAAGAACAAGCCTTGGAAGTGGAAGGTGCTCAACAAGGGCTTCGAGTGCTTTGGTCAGAATATCCAGGATCCGAAGTTTCAGTCTCAGACCCAGATTAAGTGGTACGACAACAGATTCTGTGATCTGCTGAAATTTGTTGGCATTGAAATTCCTCAGATGCTCGGGTTCTAAAAGGTGGGAAAATCCCATATTTTGAATATAAATAAAAATCTAAATACGTAAAATCTGCGTATTTACTTAAAAGATTGAGTATATGAAAGAAAGATTAAAAATGATTTTCGACCGCATCGACATCTTAGTCGTGTGCATTGTCTTCGGGTGTTGTCTCACAATATCGGAGGTATTCATAGGAACCTGTGGAGGATTTGCTCATTGCTTTATAATGACTTTTCTCATTACCGAAGTCTGCTACACCCTCCGCTGCAACGAGAAGCTGAAGAAGGAGCTGATAGAGGCAAAGGAGAAGCTGAAGAAGGCAGAGAAGAATGCAAATGACAATCTCTTACAGCTGCATAAATGTTCAAGATATGCTAGTTTAGTATGCCTGTACAGGAATTTTTGGAGAGAAAAATGCCGCTTAGCGGAGGCTAAGGTTCTCTACTGTAAGAGAAAGCTTACTACAAGTGGTCTATTGGAACATATGAGGATTCGCGAGGAAAATATAGCCGATATCGAAAAATGTATCAAACGAAAATGTGACGAATACAATAAAAGCATGAACAACAAGTAATTTCTTGCGTATCTCTCTTTCCCGGCGTCTGACACTTACCCTATGTCGACGCCGGGTTTTCTTTACTGTTCATTCAGATAGTCGATGACTTTCCGGTTCGGCCTCGTCTATGGTCTTTTTGTCGTACTTGACATATACTGCGGTTACAGTATTGTCCCATACAGAGTGACCCAGTGCTCGACCGATTGTTTCGAGTGAAATACCTATCTCTGACGCAAACGTCGCCCAGCTATGCCTGTTGTAGTACGAAGACATCTGGCTGTCGATTGGACGAGGTGATGCCTTTCTCAAATCCTTAGGATCCTTCGGGCCAATCCTTCTCAGCGTACGGTTCATATTGTTCGTAAAGTGGTCCACGTCGAAAGTTCCTGCATCTTCGAAGAACCTGAGCAGGTACTGCGGCTTTCTGCTGCGGTATCTGCTTATTATCTCCATAGCCTCCGGCTCCACCTTGATGTCGTACAATCTACCTGTCTTGTTCCGGTAGTAGCTTATCCTACCATTGCGGAAATCCTCCTTCTTTAGCGTCAGGAGGTCCGAAACATTGATACCTATGAGGTAGAACCCCAACATGAAGAAATCGCGGTACAGAGCCTGCTTGCCGTGTAATTTGGCATCCCTAAGTTCTCTCATCTGCTCCAGTGAGAGACAGCGCTTCCTTGTTTCCT
>CYGL01000343.1_pt1 | contig 20016 bp, 29 predicted proteins | sample 485531 | NCBI WGS metagenome assembly CYGL01 (sample SAMEA3497897, study PRJEB9818) | human gut metagenome | reverse complement strand
TCTTATAAAATCCTTTCGTTTATTTCTATATCTATTATATCACTATTTAGAAAAATGTCAAGTAATAAAATCGAAAAATAAAATAAAAATATTTTCAAAAATCTCTTGACAATCATTTCATAAAATGGTATCATAGTATCATAAAGAAATGAGATAAAAACATTTCTAAAAATAAATTAAAAATAATTTAACAAAAACACTTGACAAGCATTTTGAGAAATGCTATAATGGTATCAGTTAAAACAAAGGAGAAAATAAAAATGGAACTATTTAAAACAACAGAAGAAAACATTGATAAGCTAATAAGAAAAGGGTTAAATAGTAAATCATGGGTATATCATCCAGATAAATTTACAGAGTTTTCAGCTATCTGTAGCGAGGATTTGATTATTATGAGTATCAAGGTGTTATCTTCTTTATCAGAGCGGTTAGGATTGTCTGATAAATTCATTACAGATTTTATTTATCCTATCTCACAATATAAGGGCGAAGATATGACGGCTAACCGTTTAAAATTTATTGTTTTCACTTGTTTATCATTTGGTAAGGAGGGTTAAAAATGATTAACTTAAAAACGCTTATTAAGACGGTTTATAGAGGTAGCAGATATTTCTATCATCAAGGTGTAAATGGGTATAATGTATTTACAGACGCTCAAATTATGATTTTTATTAAAGAAAATACTAATACTGAACTATGTAAAGACCTTGCCGAGTGTGTAAACCGTTCTGGAACATTTAACAAGGAATACTTGAAAAAGATTGTAGAAACCTTTTTAAGTTCTGAAAATAATATCAATTCAATTTATAAAGCTGATAAGAATTACACTATTATAGATTCAGAAGATGGTAAAATTACTTGGTTTGCAAGCCGCCTACTTGCTTGTATCTCAAAGCGCTATAAAGGCGGAAAAGAGTTTGTAAAGAATACACCAACACCAAGACACGAAAATTTCAGAATTTATTATAAAGGAGATACAGACCTATTTGTTATAATTCTACCCGTACAAGTAAGAGATAATGATGGGGTAACATATAGAAAATAATTTATTTTCTTATTAAGTTTATCACTTGCAAAATTTTTCTAATTGTGATAGACTTAAATAAGAAAATAAATAACCTTTATTTTCTTAAATGTAAAAAGCAAATTTTAAAGAAAGGAGTAAAAGCACTTGACAGATTTACCTATTAAATGTAGTTTTAACGCTACACAGGTAACTTTCAATCTGTATAAAAATGAAGATGGCAACGTAACCATCACAACCGAACAAGTGACGATTAACCAACGTCGCCAGCTTCCTTACATTGAACGTTATCTAAAAGAGCGTTTCAAGGGCTATCTTACTATTGAGGTAGTAGATTATGAATATAAGAGCTATTCTGCTTCTATCCCGTTTGCCACCGCTTTGGAATACGCAGAGGAACAACAAGCGCAGGAGGTGTAGTAAATGGCTTTAACACCAAAACAAAGGAAAGTACAGAGGGACTACTTAACAAGGAAGAAAAGAACACTACAACGACAGGGCGCATCTAACGCTGAAATTAAGGCTTTTATGGGTGGTCGGTGGGATTTTGCAGGAATGAGTGACAAGGCGCTAGAGCGAGCCTATAACGAGGTTAAAGGCAAGGGGCGCACTCAAGTATTCGGCAATCATGTTTACACCAGCGACTATGTAAAAAAGGCTAAAGCATGGTACGGGGACAAGTTTTCTGTAGAAAAGCTGACCCAAGGCTTTCGCAGTTCCCAGCGCTCAGACTTGAACCGCTTTTATTCAGCTAAAGAGGTCAAAGAATACCGCTCAGAACGTGACAGAGAAGCCAAAGAACGCTATATACAAGCCCTTGAGGAAATGCACTACAACACACGGGACGCTGGCAATAAGGCGCAAGAAAAAGCCTTTAAGTCTATGGTATCTCGTATAAGGCGCATGAGTGCTAGCAATTTTGGCGCATTTCTAACAGGTGGAGCGTCTGACAAAGTTTCTTTTGATAACGTCATGGTTTTCGTTGATACAGATGGTAAAGACACGGCTTTTGAATTTCAGGACAGCCTAGCCCGTGAAATCCTTGATAATGTAGATAAGTTTTCCAAGCAATTTGTTTCTGACATGAGAAGACGAAAGAAGCGAGGGAAGAAGTGACTTGCTATTATGCAGGCGACTTTGAAACAACTACAAACGAGGAAGAAACAGAGGTATGGCTAATCATGTTTTGCAAAGGTGGTTGACTATGACAAGCTAGACACTTTTAAGGTAAATACAAGCCTTGAGGACTTTCTGAAAGCCTTATATCTTGACCTTGATAAAACATATACGGAGACAGGAGAAGATGAATATATCATTTTCTTTCATAATCTCAAGTTTGACGGCTCTTTCTTGCTTTCCTTTTTTCTAAACAATGATATAGAGTGTACTTATTTTATTAACGATATGGGTGTATGGTATTCTATTACCCTTGAGTTTCCAGATTTTACTTTAACTTTCCGTGATAGTCTGAAAATTCTGAATTTTTCAATCGCTACGATGGCTGGACTTTTCAAAATGCCTATAGCTAAAGGAACGACTCCTCTTTTAAAACATAAGCCAGATGAAATAAAGCCAGAATGGATTGACTACATTCATGTAGACGTTGCAATTCTTGCCCGTGGTATCTTTGCAATGTACTATGAGGAAAATTTCTCTAAGTACACATCAGCAAGCGAAGCGCTGACAGAATTTAAACGGATTTTCAGAAAGTCAAAACGAAAGTTCAGGGCTTTTTTCCCAATCTTGGACGAAAAGGTGGACGACTTTTGCCGTAAGGCTTACCGTGGGGGCTGGACGTTTGCCAATCCCAAAACACAGGGGCGCACGTTGAAACAGTTGATAGACATCTACGACATTAACAGCATGTATCCAGCAACTATGCTACAGAACGCTTTACCAATCGGTACACCGAAACGATACAAGGGCAAACCCAAAGAGATAAAGGAAGACCACTATTATATCTATCATATTAAAGCGGACTTTGACCTAAAACGGGGCTACCTCCCAACTATCCAGATAAAGAAAAAGCTGGACGCTTTAAGAATCGGAGTTCGCACTAGCGACTATGTGACCACATCAAAGAACGAGGTTATAGATTTATATTTGACTAACTTTGACCTTGATTTATTTGTAAAGCACTATGACGCAACTATCATGTATGTTGAAACACTTGAATTTCAGACAGAATCAGGTTTGTTTGACGACTATATCACAACTTACCGATACAAGAAAGAAAACGCACAAAGCCCAGCAGAGAAACAAAAAGCTAAGATTATGCTTAATAGTTTATATGGGAAGTTTGGCGCTAAAATCATATCGGTTAAGAAACTAGCCTATCTGGACGATAAAGGGATATTACGCTTTAAAAATGACGATGAAGAAGAAGTACAACCCGTTTATGCACCTGTTGCCCTTTTCGTTACATCAATAGCCCGTCACTTTATCATTTCAAACGCTCAAGAAAATTATGACAATTTTTTATATGCCGATACAGACAGCTTGCACTTATTCCATTCTGACAGTCTTGTCCTAGATATTGACCCGTCAGAGTTTGGCAAGTGGGCGCATGAGGGCAGAGCCGTCAAGGCAAAATATTTACGCTCTAAACTGTATATCGAAGAATTGATACAAGAAGACGGGACTACGCACCTAGACGTTAAAGGCGCAGGAATGACCCCAGAAATCAAAGAAAAAATCACTTTTGAAAACTTTGTTATTGGGGCAACTTTTGAGGGTAAAAGGGCAAGTAAGCAGATTAAAGGAGGTACACTAATTTATGAAACAACCTTTAAAATCAGGGAAACAGACTACTTGGTATGATGGCTTTGTATTGTCGGTTTACCGCTCCTTTTTCAAAAATTTATTACGTACACAACAGGTTAAAAATAAAAAAGGGTACTATTTCCAGAAATCCAGCAACGCACCCAAAAACACTATCTTTTTAAAATCCTATCTAAAAGCACATTATGCCTATGAAGATTTTCAATATATCATGCAACTTTATCAATTTGTTTCAGATGAATTTGATAAAATTTCAATCAATGCTTTTTACAATCTTTTGTCAATATTTAGAAGAAAACAAAATCTACTCACTTTCTTCTAATTCTCTTTATGATTGTTACGAGAAATCCAAAAATCTTAAAAATGATTTAGAAAATCTCAATACAATCATCGCACCATTAAAATTTTTAAAATCAACAAACGGAGAAAAACAAAATGGCTAAAAAACAACCAAAACATGAAAATTTTGACACAGTAGTAGCACAGGCTACAATCACTGCGACATCAAACAAATCAGATGGCAAGTATAAACAGAAAAAGCCTACTAAGGCTGTTTACCTTGTACCAGCAACCGAAGAAGACACACAAAAAACTCGTAGACTTTGGGCTACAACTTTTAACACACCAGACACAGAAAAAGACCCAGACGCTAAACCTTACTTTATTGTAAAGGCAACCGAAAATGTGAAAATTTTCACAAGTGAAACGGACTTTGAAGAAGTCAACTTTGGGGTGTCTTATGAAGAAGTTGACCCAGAAACAGGGGGAAATTACAGTTAAGAAAACACCAAATTACAAGACAGAAGAACCAGTACATGTGGCAATTATGTTTGTTGAGGGTGGCGACAATGGAAATGACTTTTTCCGCTTAAATGCTTTGATGATGGCTGAAACGTTGACCCTTGAAGAAGTGCAACCCGTGAACCCATTTGCAGGACTTTTCGGAAAATAAAAAAGAGCCTTCCCAATCGGGAAAGCTCCAATTATAAAGCGTTTTTCATGGCTTGAAAAGTCAGTTGGTTAGAATGACCTGCACTGGATAGCACCCCTTGAGGTGTAACCATCTACCCAGCACTAGACAAGCCTTGAAAAGCCTTACAAATTTTACTATATCATACTTGATTTATTTTGTCAAGTATGATATACTTTGTTTAAAAATTGAAAGGAGAGGGCTATGACCTCACAGGAATGTTTAGAAATTCTAAACAATGCAGTTTCTAAAGTCGGAAACGATGAAGAAATTGAAAGTCTAACGGCTGACTTAATGGATATTAAGGCTTTCGTGGGCGAAGTTGACTTGTCTATCTCAGTCTTGAATGAAGACGTTGAGCGCTTAAACAAGAAAAACGGTGAATTACGTTCAGCTAATAACGTAACTATACCGTCGTTTAGGGGCGCAAGATGAAAATCATGAAACAAGCACAAGAAGACATGAGCGTAGTTTCAGCAATCAATGCTGTTATTTAAAGAAAGGAAGAAAAGAAGATGAAACCATTTTCAAAAAGCATTAACTGGTATCCTAACAACGCACTAGACGCACTCAAGGACGAACCAGAAACAGTCGCAGAAGTCACACCGCCAGCAGTTATGCCAGCGGACACACCAGCGCAGGAAGTGCCAAACTACCCAGCGCAAGCCCCAGCCAGCGAAGTTGAGGGCGTAGAAATGAACATCGACAAAGAAAACGTCGTAGAAGAAGGAGAAGAATAGACATGGCTAATAAAATTACCACTTTCTTATCAGGTCAAACGGGCAAACAAATCTCAAACATTGACCTATTGAACTCTATCCGCACCCGTGCCAGCGCTGACTATCAGGCAGACATTCCTGTACTTGAGGGCGCACGCATTAACCACGCAACCGTGCCGTATCAGGATTTTCAAAAGCATGCCAATGAGTTTTTCACAGCGCTTGTAAACCGTATCGGGTCAACAGTCATTAAAGCCCTTACTTATGAAAATCCGCTTGCTATTTTCAAGTCTGAAACCTTTGAGTTTGGGGACACATTGCAAGAAATCTACGTACACCCAGCAGAAAAGAAAACTTATGACGCTAAGTCAGACGTTAGCCCGTTCAAGTTTGCTGATACAGACATCGAAGTATTCTATCATACTTTGAACAATGAAAACTACTATGAGCGCACTTTTGAACGTGCTTGGATTCAGAAAGCCTTTGTTTCTGACATGGCTTTTGACGAGTTCGTGGATAAAATGTTTACGTCTCTTCTATCATCTGACACGCTGGACGAGTACCAAGCCGTTAAGGGTGTACTTGAGAAATCACTTGCAGAAGTCTCTTACACTGACTTGAAAGGGAATGCTAAGAAAATCACAGTCGCAGGAACTAAGATTGACGAAACAAATCAAGATTTTGTCGTAGACTTTAACCAGTCTCTTATCAATCTTTCTAAACGTTTCACAATCCCAAGCCGTACACAGTTTAACAACCCTGTAGGCGTGCCTAACATGACGGCTATTGAAGACCAGTACCTAGTTATTTCAGCAGAATTTTCTACACATCTTGACATGCTTCTCGCTAACGCTTTCAACATGGATAAAGCTAGCGTACTTGCCCGAACTATCGTTGTAGATGATTTTGAAAAATTCACGGGAGAGGGGGCAAACAATGGACGTAAGCCAGTTGCTTTCTTAATTTCTGCTAAGTCTATCATTAACAAAGATAAACTGGTACATATGGAAGCAATCCGCAACCCTCGCAACATGACCTACAACTATTTCTACCATCATCACTACATGACCAGCCTTTCACTTTTTGAAAACATTCATTTCTGGTATGTGGAGGAAGCCTAAAGGCTGACCAAGGGCGGGCAATAGCCCGCCTTTTTTCTAAGTTGAAAGGGGACTAAATGAGTTACAAGAATTACAAGAAACACCTTGGTAAGATTGAATTGAACAAGGAAACTGTAGAGCGCAACCGTATAGCCTTTTTTGAGTTCTATTTTAATTATTTCTATAATATCGTGGTAAACTATTTCACATGGGAGGGTTTGCCAAACGATATTGACGAGTTATTTATAGAAAAGAAGCTGATACAGAATGGACACGTTGCATTTTTTCATGATGAAACCTTTGGTTTTATTGCTCAGGGTGGAACAAGGGGGGAACGTTTAAACCATTATGACCAGCCTTTGACCTATCAACCCGTTAACGCTAGCAGTATGAACTATTTTAAACAAATGGAAATCGCTTATACTGAAAACGACTTTAGGGTTATTTCAGAACTACATGAAGCCAATCCAGACAAGATTAAAAGACCGTGCATTGTGATTCCTAACAATAATTTCTATGAGCCGTATATCGGTTATCTTGAGTTATTTTGTGAAAAGTTGGCAGATATTGAGCTTACGATTCAGTTAAATAGAAACGCCCAGATAACACCTTATTTCATTTTCGCAGATAATACTAACGTGTTATCAATGAAAAATATCTTTAATAAAATCGCAAACTTTGAACCCGTTGTATATCTGAACAAACAGAAAGACCAAGACGGACAAGACAGCTTTAAACAGCTATCGGACTATATCCAAGTATTCCGAACAGACGCACCGTTTTTGCTGGATAAGTTACACGATGAGAAGTTAAGGGTTATGAACCAACTACTGACCTTTATTGGGATAAACAATAACCCAAGCGACAAAAAGGAAAGGCTAGTAGTTTCAGAAGCTATTTCTAATAATGGGGTTATCTCAGCGAATATTGAGGTAGGCTGGAAGTCCAGACGCAAGTTTGTGGAGCTTATCAATAAATGCTACGGGCTAGAAATTTCAGTCAAACCAGCGGAAACGATTCAGCAATTCAATCTGGACAAGGTGGCGCTGGACTTGGCAGAACAGGAGGGAACAATCATTGACCCAGACTAACACAACAGCAACCATTGCTACATTTCTAAAGTCCAGATATAGAAATCCCGTGACGGGTGGGCTGGACGGCTTGGCAGTTGATGAAAACGGCGACTTTCTGCACTATAACACGATTATAGACCAGACCTATAACGAGTTATTTAAGGACATGGAACTGGTAAACGGAGTATCAGACAATTTCAAGAAAGAGTTTTGTAAACATTTCTACAACAGGGAAATTGGGCTTGAGACTTTTGCCCGTTTCCAGATTGCCCTTGAGGAAGTTCTAAATAATGAATGTTTCAATCTGTTTAAATATCTAGCAGAAATCAGAAACAAGGCTATCAAGGACTTAAACCAGTCCATGAACATTGACACAGTAGGCAATCAGAAAGCGGACGGGCAAGCCTTACAAATTGCCAACACTACACCGCAGGAGCGCAAAGAAATTGTATTTACTGACCGCTACGGGGTTATAGAGTACGCTGACAATCTGGTAGAAAACCACCAGAAAAACAACGCAGACAGCAAGAGTAACGTTTCAGGGTGGAGCGGTTCAAGCCTTGCCGAACGCTTACAAGCTAACGCAGAATTAAAGGACATTCAGTTCCAGATTTTTAACATTTGCGACAAGCTATTTTTACAGGTATTTTAGGAGGTTTATAGATGAAAGATTTATCAAGTGCTAAAATACTAAAGTATGATAGCATGCTGGAAGAAATCACGCTTTTCAGTTTTCAAGATTTTGCTTATAGTGATGATGGATTGTATTATATCCACATGACAAGCAGACGTTTAGGCGACTTGTCTAAATTGTGGATAAAATTAAAACCTATTTCTTATCATTATGAAAGCATTGAAGACCAAACTTTCTGGACTATCAGGAAGAGCTACCAGCCGTTACAATCAACTAAGGCGCTGTTATTCATTCGCTTTAAGATTGTGGGAGCGTATTATAGCTTTGAAAAGCTGACCAGCAAGAGCAAGCTGAAAGGTTTTGGCAGAGTGATAGACGACAATAACTATTTCTCACGCATACCCCTTGTAAATGAGGTGGTACACTGGGACAACGGTGTTATTATCACTCCTAACTATCAAATGAACATCACAGGGCTAAAAGAAAGCCGTGTAGAGGTTGATGGTCAACAACTCCTAGAAGATTGGGCTACCTTTAAAATAAATGTGACAAACGATAGAAAGGGAGTACCTCGCACCGTTATGACAGCAGAAAGGGGACATGAACACCTATGATAATTATTAACCTATCGGAAACACCCGATACACTACAGATTGAAGTGCTGGGACACGGAGACGATAAAGACCAATCTTGCGCCCGTGTATCAACCGTTTGCGATTGTATTTACTTGGGGTTTAAAGACCAGTTAGAGAAATACAAGAAGCATAACGGCTACACACTTTTAATTGCTGACAAGAAAAAGTTAGGACGTAAAGGCGCCTTACTGGTTCGGTATCTTGAATACCTAGCAGACCTAAAAAACCTTTACCCAAACTCAATCAAAATTATTGACAAAACAAAGGAGAAAAAAGAAGATGGCAACAAATAGCAATGAAGTAATTGACTTATCAAAAAAGACAACTAAACTTATCCGAGGTATTCACTCTTGGATTAAATTTCAGAAACATCAGGGAGTTGAGAGCATAACCATCCAAGGTAAGCAAACACTCGCAGATATTTCTCAGGATAAAAACGGAGACGCTAACCTAGTCTTAAACGCTGATAGCGATAAAGTGGACGCTGTTTTTTCTAACGTGCCTTATCTAAAGGTTGCGCATACTAAAGACGGGTCAGACCCGTTTGTGGAAAAAACAGCAACCATCAGCCAAGACTTAACACAATTTCCGCTGGTTGGTGGCGAATTGGTAACAGTTACAAAAGAGACAGATAGTCTGACAATCCACGATGAACTAGTTAAAGACAAATTTAACAACAAAATCGGCACAGTACATTCTGACGTGCCTTTCCTAAGAATTGAACATATAACAGACGGCGAAGGTCTATTAGTAGAAAAGAGAGTAAATATCAGCCAAGACTTAACACAATTTCCGCTGGTTGGTGGCGAATTGGTAACAGTTGCAAAAACAGAAAATAGTTTGACTATTCAAGATGGACAGATTAAAGATTTTGTAAACGATACACTCACAAAGAAAGAAAATGACATCCGTGATTTTATCGGAGAAGTTAAAACAGAACTGACAAATAAAATCAATGAACACAGTGGAAACAGTTCAAATAATAGGAATCTTATTATTTATCAACGTTCAGGGGTATATATGAACTCTAATATACCTTGCGCTAAATTTACTCTTCCAAGTGTTTCAACAATGAGTACAGCTATTTTAAATGTTATTTATAAAGGTTCAAATGACCCTGAAAACATTGCTATTTATAGTCATGCAACTTTTTATGTTGGTTTTGGGACTATTTCTAATTTAACACAAAACGGCGTTTTATTAGAGCAAGGAAACGGAAGTGATAAGATTGATTGGGATATTACCTTACCAAATAAAACAAACTACGCAAGATTTGAGCTTACTATTTTTGGCAACCCTAGATATTTAAACGAAACAGAGTATCCTTTTAATATTGATGTTAAAGGAGATACATCTTATACACCACAATAAAAAAGGATAAAGAAAAATGACAACAAATAGCAATTATGAACCACAATCGAAAACAACTAAAAAAGTTCGCGGTATTCACTCATGGGTTAAAGCCCGAAACCACCAAGGAGTAGAAAGCCTAACAATTGTTGGTAAGGAAAGTCTTGCTAATTTATCGCAGGATATAAACGGCGATACAAACCTAATCTTGAATGCTGACGAGGACAAACTAAACGCTTTAATTTCTAGCGTACCTTTTTTGAATGTACTGTATACAACAACAGGAACAGACCCAAACAAAGAGAAAACAGCGACAGTATCACAAGACCTCATTCATTTTCCACTTATTGATGGGGAATTGGTAACAGTTGCAAAAGAAACGAATAGTCTGATTATTCACGATGAAAAAGTTAAAGAATTTGTAAATACAACCGTTTCAAACGCAGTAGCAGAATTAAAAATTTTTATAAATACAACCATTTCAAATAAAGAAGCCGAGTTAAAAGAGTATATACAGAAGCATTATAAATATTTAGATGATAAAATAGAAAATTTAAACGAAAAAATAGAAAGGATTAACAAATGACACCAGAAGAATTTCATGATGATTTTTTCAAAAATTATCGGGGACGGTATTCGTCTTATTGGGTGGAGCGGTGGGGGCTTATCCCCTCTATCCCTACCAGCTTTGACAATGCCAATTCTATCTACGAGCTTTTGGCTTGGCTACAGCGTGCCTTTAAGCAACTACTAGATGATTTTGTGGCTTTGGAAAGCGAACTAGAAGATTATAAGAACGCTTTAACGGAACTCTTAGAGCAACTTATTCCCTTGCTTATCCGCCGTTACATGGAGAGCAAGGAAGCGGATAAATGGTTTAATGACAAGGCGGACATCTACTATAACAAGATTATCAAACCTTACATTGACGCAGAGATTGCTAAAGTCAATAAGAAAATCGCTGACCTTGAAAAGAAAGTAGATGATGAAGTTAAGCGACTTGATGGACGGATTGACGCTTTAAACGACAAACTAGAAAAAGAAATCAAGAAGCTAGACGACCGTATCACAAAGGAAGTTGCTAAACTTAACGAGCGTATCACAAACGAAAACAACGCACTAAGGCAAGAAATCCAAGGGCTACGGGAACAAGTTCAAAACTTACAAAATGCTAACGTAGACTTACAAAATGCTTTGCGCAAAATCATTGAAAATCTTGAAGGTTCAGGCGCTTGGACGGGTGGGCTTACTGGTAGCTTTAACCAAGGGCGCAACATCGCAACAGGTAATATTAACTTGTTTGGTGGTACACCAGACGGCTCAAGCTTTATCAGGACGAACAACGGAAGCACAGAAAACGACCTTGCAGGAGGTATCTAATGCCTTTAGAAACACGTTTTTCAACCTCTACTACAGCCAACGTAGAAAACTTTGGTACAGGTGTAGCACCGTGGACTGAAGCCTATGCTAATGCTTGGCAGTTCTCAGGGGACACAGACTACGGCTACATGACCAACGGAAACACGACCTATATACAGTACGGGCAAAATGACCCGTCTGTATGGGCGTCTATGAGGTTCTGGGGTGAATCTGTTGAAATCCTAGAAGAGACAACCAACTCAGATAACTCTATCACAGCTAAAATCAGAGTAAAGGCGCTTTTCTGGTGGAGTAAACGGGTCAGCTCAAACGCTGGGTATCGGGTAGAATATGATATTAAAATCAACGGGCGCACTGTTTGGACGTTTAGCGGTTATACAACCGATGAAGTGATTAAAAATGATGAAGTTGCTCAAGACTTTACCGTGACTATCCCAGCCGAAGAAAGTTCATCAGCCAGTGCCTTAAATATCAATGTATCTTACCCAGACGGGCAATATTCAGACAATTCTTTTTATGTGGGTATGTACCTATATAATACCAACAAGAAAAAGCCTAAAACGTTGAAGCCGTGGGCAATCCGCAAGAGCGAAATCTTTAAGACCTTAAACCGTCCATCGGGTATCTTCCAACAGCGCAAAGGCAGTTGGCAAGATGTAAGCGAACAACCAGCAAATGCCGTTGGACAAGCTGTTTCAGCACCTCACAGCGTGAGAAAGTCAGGTCAATGGATAGGACAAGGAGAGATAGGGCTACAATAAGGGAGGGTTTCAGCCCTCCTATTTTTTAAAGGAGAATCTATGCAAGAATCAACCAAAATATGGCTTTATGCAAAAAGCCCTTTTAAAAATGACTATGCCAATGTTATCAATTTTGAGACAAGGGAAGCGATGGAGGACTTTTTCACAAAGACGAATCCACATATAGAAATTGTGTACGAGTATGATAAGTTCCAATATACGCAAAGAAACGGCTCAATCGTAGTTTCTGGACGGGTAGAGAAATATGAAAACGTGACTTATATGCGATTTATCAATAATGGACGCACCTACTACGCTTTTGTCTTTGACGTGATATATATCAATGAAGACGCTACACGTATTATTTACGAGGTGGACGTTTGGAACACCTACCAGCACGAACTAAAGGCGCTTAATGTGATTGGACAGGTGGAGCAACAGACTCTTCCCAATGAGTTGTGGGGCGACTGAAAGACAGTCAGCAAGGCTTTTCAGTCGGGACAAAGTACGCAACGAGAGCTGGAGAAGTCGGGATAGATACAGAGTGGCTTGTAGTAGTGGCAAAACCTACTATTAAGATGACGACTAAAGCAAACCGCCCTGTAAACATGAGTTATTCAGGTATGCAGAAGACTTTTAAATACTTTTTTATCCCTGTAAGTATCAGAAAAGGAGCGTCTAAGCCCTTTATCTTTAACGGTAAAAAGTATGATAGCTTTTGCACTTGAAAACCTTTACAAACATTTGTTTGGCTTAACTCAAAATAGTAGCAATGGTGCTAGTACAGTAAACCAGATTGTCAACATGTATCTAAGCCGAGATATTGGGGTAAAATACAAGGAGACAACAGACGGAGACAAGACCTATATAGAAATCCTATCCAACATCACAGGAAGCGTTGCGGAAATTGGCAGAAAGAACAGCCGAAACTATCGGACATCAGGCAGTAGCTCAAGCGGAGGAAGTGGAAGCACCAACGAAGAGGGCGACACATCGACTGAGGAAAGCCGTGTTAGATTAGTTACTCGAATCATTAAAAAGCTAGTGCCAGACGCTACGGCGGAGGGTATCGCTGGAATTATCGGGAACTTTTCAGCAGAAAGCAACGTCACAGCCAAGAAGTACGAGGCGGACTATGCTACAGGTTATGAATACGAGAAAATGGAATCAGAGCCAACAGCAGAGAACCTGATGGGAAGCTGGGGCGCTTTTGCTAGTCTCTACTCTATCAGCTTAAATGAAGCTGGATATAGAGGGTCAGACGGTAAGCACTGGATAGGTATCGGAATCGGTCAGTGGACGGGTCCAAGGGCTGAGGAGCTTTTAAACTTTGCACGAAGCCAAGGAAAATCACTATGGGATTTTAACCTACAATTTCAATTCATGAACCAAGAGAGCCGAGCCGATACGTTTAGACGTGTAGCCAGTTCATCAGCTAGCGCCAGCACCAATGCAAGCGACTTTATGAATAATTGGGAGGGAGTGGCTTACAAGGAAGCCGAACGCATAGAGCAGGCAAACGCATGGCTATCTACTATACAAGACGAGTTACAGAAAGGGTAAGACATGGCAGAAGCAACAGAAACGCTAAAAGCACTAAATGAAATCAAGTCAAGGGTAGGTACTAGCGTAGGTAACGGGCAATGTTACGGGCTAGTGGCTTTATATTCTCAACTGCTGGGCGGTTGTGACATCGGGGGAGGTATCAACACGCCGAACCCGAACGGTAACGGCAGACAAGCCAGCGGAAGCGATACGCAGAGGGGCATGAGTGCCAGCAATATCGGTGGCGATTATGACTGGGAAGCGCTGGGCTGGAAAGTCCGCTTTGACCCGTCTTGGGCTGATTTACGGTTGGGCTGTATTGTCTGCTATATCCCAAGCGGAAACAACATCTGGGGGCATACGTCTGTTATTTCAGCGGTCAATGGCTCAAGCTATGACGTGATAGAGCAGAATTATGCTTGGAGCGGTTACACCACAGAAAGAACGGGTATAGATACGATTGCGAACATTGAAAGTATTATCTACCCTCCCGAAGTTGTCGCAGGTGGAGACATCGGAGAAATCACAGGAGACACAGGAGATAGACAGTTAGGAAACGGGGACTACTCAAAAACCGCCTTTGACGTTGAAGCCTTACTAATTGAAGTGGACGGATTTTTTGACTATCGCCCTAATGTGTACGAAGTGCCAAACCTATTAAAGATAGCCTATGACCAGATACAAGAGGGCTTACGCTCATACATGGGTAAAGATGACCTAGAAATAGAGGTACAGTTACTTAATAGTGAATTTACTGAAATAGAGCTTTATGATATTTATGGTAACAGTTATGTGTATCAACCGCAGTATTTACCAAGGACAATAGACGAAGCACACAAGTATAAAGTGATTGTAACTGGAAGCCTTGGCGATAGTAACCAAGTCCATATTAACTTTTTGGAGTATAACAACGCTAACAATGTAAACTATGCTGATAAGAATATTCTGGATAGCTTGGAAAGTGGCGACTGGGCGGAACACAATCCAGAACATTATAAATATGGACTGAATGACGTGACAGGGAAGAGCATTGCAATCCTAAATGACGCAGAAGCCAGCTATATTCAAACGCACAAGAACCAGATGGAGCATACACAGCTTACATTTAAAGAGAACAGGGAAACGCTTAAACAAAGTATTGACCTATCTAATAAACAAGTTGCTAACGCTAACTCACAAGCCAGCTACAACGCACAATATGCCGTAGATACAGCCAACATCAAACAATGGACTGACGGAATCGGGGGGCTTTTAGAAGCTGGGGGTAATTTATTCTCTGGAAACATAGGAAAAGCACTTGGCGGACTTGCGTCAACTGGTATGGGTGTCTATACTAACAACCGTGACTATAATAATAAAATAGTGCAACAAGGTTTCACAGACACTAACAACGCTTTAAACTCTCAATCAAATGCCCTCAATAACATGAAATCAAAAATCGCCCTAGACCAGTCTATCAGAGCATATAACGCTACAATGGCAGACCTACAGAACCAGCCTATCAGCGTCCAGCAGATTGGGAATGACTTGGCTTTCCAGAGTGGAAACAGACTAACAGACGTCTATTGGAAAGTCTCCCTAGCTCAAAAAGAAATCATGGGACGGGCGAACGAATATATTAAATGTTACGGTGTACTTGTCAACTGGTTCACTAATGACGCTTTGAGTGTTATGAGGTCAAGAAAACGCTTTAATTATATCAAGATGATTAACGTAAACCTTGGAACGCTAAGAGCGAACCAGTCGCACATGAACGCACTAATGGCTATTTTCCAGTCAGGTGTCAGAATATGGAACTATTCAGCAAATAAAGAAGATAGCATTTTGTTTGATATTCAGAAAAACAACCCGAATTTTTAAAAGTATGATATAATGAAATAGAAAGGAGTGATTTTCTATCGAAGAGCAAGAAAAATGGTACAATCCGCAGAAAATGCTATCTTATAACCAGTATCTTAATTTTGTGATTGGGGGACGTGGGATTGGGAAAACCTTTGCACTCAAGAAATACCTATTTAAACGTTTCATCGACAAGGGAGAGCAATTCATCTACCTAAGGCGGAACAAGTCAGAGCTAGATAGGATTGATAAAGATAAATTTTTCACTACCGAGTTATTAAAGCAAGTCTTTACAAATTTTGAGGTAATAGACAGCGACGCTAGTAAAATCCATACTAAGATTGTTTTCAGGGCTGACAACATGGAAGAAGAGGAAAATATACTTGTTTTGTCTTCTACTAAAATTATTCTTAATGGGAAAATCGTTTGCTATCTCAAGAGCCTCTCTACATGGGTAGACTTGAAAGGGTCAGAATATGATGAGGTTATGAGTATTCTATACGATGAAGTTTTAATAGACGTCACCAGTAAAAAGAGGTATCTCGATAACGAGGTAGAAGCGTTACTAAACTTTATCTTCTCAGTTTTCCGAAGACGTGACGGGTGTCACGCTTATCTGCTATCAAATGCAAGTAATTTCAACAATCCCTATTTTGCCTTTCTGAAATTCTATGACGACAACGGCAAGCGCTTTTACAATTTAAAACAGTATGCTACATTGATAGAGTTCCCACCTCATTCAGCTTTTCAAACAGAAGAAGAAAAAGAGAGCGGATTCTTTAAACTCTTGAGTAAGTCCAGCATTTATGAAAGCGTTGCTAATAATGAGTTTCAGATTAAGAACGATAAAAATATAGCGAAGATTAAAGGCTTGAAGTCTAGGCTTTATAGTTTCTATTGTGACGGTACTTTCTTAACAGGGTACTATATAGATAACATGGTATATATTGCCAAAGGTTTCGATAAGAACCTGACAGCCTATTGTCTGGAAGTGGAACAGGTAGAAGATGGGTTCATTTACTTAAATAAAGCAAGTGCATTGGGTAAGACTTTGAGAAGTCTATATTTAAAAAATATGTTCATTTATGAAGATATTGAGACAAAAAACAAATTTTTAGAGGTAATCAATCATGTTATATAATATTATGCTAGAAGTTGCTAAAAGTGACTACGTTGTAATTCTATTCGGGCTTATCCTGTTTGACTTTGTAACAGGGTTTCTCAAGGCTTGGAAATGGCAAGTGACAGACAGTTGGACTGGTTTAAAAGGTGTTATTAAACACACTTGCACATTTATTTTTTACTATTTTGTAGCGGTATTCTTGACTTATGTAAATGCTATGACGTTCGGTCAATCGTTACTCATTATCATAAATCTATACTATGTTTTGTCAATCCTTGAAAATCTGGGTGTTATGGGTGTTTATATTCCTAAATTTATGAGCGCACGAGTTCAAGAAGAGTTACAAAAATATACAAATCAATTAGAAAATGGAAAAGAATTGCTAGAAGAATTTAAAGGAGGAAAGAAATAATGGTTAAAAAGAATGATTTATTTATAGATGTTTCCAGTCACAACGGTTACGATATAACAGGAATTTTAGAGCAGATGGGAACAACTAACACAATTATTAAAATCTCAGAAAGTACAAGTTATTTAAACCCTTGCTTGTCTGCTCAAGTGGAGCAGTCAAACCCTATTGGCTTTTATCACTTTGCACGTTTTGGTGGAGACGTGGCAGAAGCCGAAAGAGAAGCGCAGTTTTTCCTTGACAACGTACCACAAAAAGTTCAGTATCTAGTGCTAGACTACGAAGACGACCCAAGCGAAGACGCACAAGCGAACACTAACGCATGCTTGCGCTTTATGCAGATGATTGCAGCCGCTGGGTATAAACCTATTTATTATAGTTATAAACCGTTTACGCTTGATAACGTGGACTATCAGCAAATCCTTGCACAGTTTCCTAATTCTCTATGGATTGCAGGCTATGGCTTAAACGATGGTACAGCTAACTTTGAATACTTTCCAAGTATGGACGGAATACGGTGGTGGCAGTATTCTAGTAACCCGTTTGATAAAAATATAGTGTTATTGGACGATGAAGAAGACGAAAAACCAAGGACGGCTGGAACATGGAAACAAGACAGCAAGGGCTGGTGGTTCAAACGTGATAATGGTTCATTCCCTTACGATAAATGGGAAAAAATAGCTGATGTTTGGTACTACTTCGATAGCAAAGGTTATTGCTTGACGAGTGAATGGTTAAAAGACAATGAAAAATGGTACTACCTCAAAGAGAATGGCGCTATGGCAACTGGTTGGGTGCTTGTTGGGTCTGAATGGTATTATATGAACGATTCAGGCGCAATGGTTACTGGTTGGGTCAAATACAAGAATAACTGGTACTATATGACTAATGAACGTGGTAACATGGTTTCTAATGAGTTTATCAAATATAACGAAGGTTGGTACTTTATGAAAGAAAACGGAGAACTTGCAGAAAAACCAAGTTTCACAACACAACCAGACGGGCTTATCACAGTAGCATAAAAAGAAAAGCTAGTAGAAAAATTCTACTAGCTGTTTTTATAGTCTGCTATGATTTTATAAGCGTCTTCATCTGGGTTGTCCAGAGCGATAGAGCAAATGGCAGACAGGACTTTATTAAGTTCCAGATACTTTTCAAAATATAGCAACTCATTTTGTTTAGAATTTATATAGCGTGTATGATAGCCTGTTATCCTGTACTCATTGTTAGTATTGTCAATAGACTTTTGCAAATCAATTTTGCGTCTAGTTTGTGGGTACTCGCTAACCATCTTACCGATTGTTTCCATAGCGTAATAATGCGCAGATTCAACCATCTGATAAGGCGATATAAAACCCCTCACAGAACTAGCGATAAGTCTATTAAGGTTATCAATTAAATCCTGTAATTTTAGCGTGTATAGGTAGCCTAATTCTTGCTCCTGTAAGCGTGTTTGATGTTCCATAGTATTAACCCCCTACATTCTCTAAAATAAGCGACTAGACGCAAAAATAAAAGCCGTGTTACTATCGTTCTCTCGCTTTAACTTGCTGATGGTGCTTTGTTGCTGTTCCAGTTGTCTTTGTTGCTTGAAAATAGTATAGGTCAACAGTGACATAATCACTAGAAAAACCAATATAACAAGGTTACAAGAAGCAAACCACCAGAACCAGAAACGACCTTTTTTATTTAATTTATTATATGAATTTTTCATTTAATAACCATCCCTTCCTTGTATATAACGTTCAAAAGCTGATTTTAAGCAATAGTGCGCATATTTTGAGTATTTCAAGTTTTTCACTTCCTCAAAGATAATAAGCGTATTTAAACGTTCATTTTTAAAATAATTCTCATGGACTTCTTTATACCCTCGGTTTCTATATAGTTCCTTTTCAGCGTCCAGCTTTTCATCTGGAAACTTATCTATACATTGTATCTTGAGAGGTATGACCCCCTCAAAAATAATCTGAAATTGTGCTATCATGTTTTACCTCCTATTTATACAAATAAACATTTTCATTTCCACAATATCCAACATATTCAAAGCCAAAATAAGCTAAGAAACTTTCAAAATTTTCAACGTCCAAAACTTCTTTTGTTCCCTCTACATAAGAGTATAACCCTTTTTCTTCTAGGTTTGCTTTTCCTACAAAAATACAGGTGTTTCTATCTGTAAAACCTTGGCTTTTAGCAAGTTTTACTAATTTATCTTTCATGTTCATACCTGCTTGCATAGTCATCACATATTGGTTATTAATAATCATTTTTCTTTACCTCTTTATCTTTCTGATACCATTATAGCATTTCTCAAAATGCTTGTCAAGTGTTTTTTGAAATTATTTTTAATTTATTTTTAGAAATGTTTTCAACTCATTTCTTTATGATACTATGATACCATTTTATAAAATGATTGTCAAGAGATTTTTAAAAATATTTTAAATTTATTTTGTGATTTTTATTTCTTGACATTTTTCCCGAATAGTGATATAATAGATATAGAAATAAACGAAAGGAATTTAGAAGATGATAGGTTAAGAAGGGATGGTTATTAAATGAAAAATTCATATAATAAATTAAATAAAAAAGGTCGTTTCTGGTTCTGGTGGTTTGCTTCTTGTAACCTTGTTATATTGGTTTTTCTAGTGATTATGTCACTGTTGACCTATACTATTTTCAAGCAACAAAGACAACTGG
>CYGL01000342.1_pt1 | contig 20071 bp, 23 predicted proteins | sample 485531 | NCBI WGS metagenome assembly CYGL01 (sample SAMEA3497897, study PRJEB9818) | human gut metagenome | reverse complement strand
ATGATTAAACACAACATATACTACGTGCCAATTGACATTCAGCTAATGGTTAACAAGGACCGACGTGTAATGTATACACGGGATGCAACAATTTCACGTGTATCAAGCTATCTAAACTTAGATCGCAGTACTGCCAAACTACTGATTGAAGATACGGCAAACATCTTTAAAGTCCGTGTATAAATCTATGACGAATAACAAACTAATTACAGTCTTAATCCGGTACGAAACATATACCGGAAAACAACATAATCTATATGAACGCGTACTGCGAGACGCTGATGTACAAGGAGCCTTGGTGCGATTAAAAACCGCAGTTAAAATTCAAGGTGGCAAACAAATAGGAGATGAAATTATCTATCATGGTTAAGTTATTATTGAACGAATTTATTGCAATTGCTAAGGCAAATAAGAACTCACCATTGTTGCGTGCAATTAATTACAACGCAGCTAACGGTTTAGTTGGTGTGACTGACAGGCATCGGATGTTGGTTGCTGAGACAGCAGTGCCAGCAGATTTGACAATCTCAATTGACACTGGGTTACCAGTATCGGATCATTATCCTGATTTAAAGCGTATCATGCCAACTGGTACGACGACACAATTTTCAGTTAATCCTATGAGTAACTGGAAGATGATTAAGTCATGGGAATCACAAGAAGTACCATTTTTGGAGATTGATGAAGGACGTGTCTCATTTGCTGGAATTGAAATCGCAAAGGCTGACATGGTCCTAAATGAAAAAATTCATATGAATCCAAATTATTTCTATGAAATGTTGAATTTTATGTACAAGGTGGACAAGTTTTCAGATAACTGGACAATTACCATTAAGGATGCCATTTCACCTATTATGGTAAACAACACCAATTATCACTACGTACTCACACCAGTAAGGACATTCTAAATGACAGCTAAATACTATCTACAGGAAGGGCAAACGACGGTAACACTATATAAGTATTACCTGCTTAAAATATTTGCTATTCCTATCTACACGATGTCACGGATGCAGTATATCCAAATGGAAACTGCGCTATTCACAAACGATCGCATCATCCAGCACATTACTGAAAACTATTTATAACAAAAATAAGTAGTTGACAATAAATAACACTTATCTTATAATTAACATATGTTGATGAAAGGAGGCCGGATAAAATGAGCCAAAAAACACTGACGTTTGTTCCGCAGCAAGATATTCTGGCAGAGATGAAGGCTATCCAAGATTCTTCAGATATTAAGCCAACGATGACAAGCATCGTTAACTCACTATTACGCAAAGGGCTAGATGTCCAGAAAGAGGTTTCACTATGATTAAGTTGTCTAACATGAAGTTTGGTTCTTACAAGATTTCAACCACTAAGGGTGGTTCACGTTTCGTTACATTGAAGTTTGCTAATCCAATGACGGAAGCACAAGTGCAATTCTTCAATATTGACGATGAAGGACGTCGCGCTGAAATTGTTGCGTCAACGAACAGTAACGTGACGTTTGATGAAGCTGGTATCATCTCAGTTAATTCTGATTGGGTAACTGATTTGTACCAACACAATGGTCAAAACGGTGTATACTTCTCATTTGAAGAAGGTTACAAGTACAAGGAATATGAATTTGTACCGTTCTCAGTTGCACGTGCTAATTCTAACATTATGGTCACAGCGGCCTTAGCAATGGATGAAGAAAAGTCATTCGTTGTTGAATGGACATCTGCCACGTCAGGTGAACGTCGTGGTGCACGATTCATTAATACACGCGTTGTAAATGGTGAATTGAAGTTGGATGCTGAACGCTTTATGGATAACGTCAATGCTTTGGCACCTGCATTTGGATTGGATCCAGATGAAGTCGCATCTCAAATTTTGTCAGGTACACCATTTGCACCGGTTACGGCTAAGGTATCTGCAAAGATTAACAAGTCATACAAAGGTGACAAGACGTACCTAACGTTTGAACGTATCGTTGAAGAAGATTAATAAATATGATATATTTAAGACACTGATTAACGTCAGTGTCTTTTTCATTGTTTAAATTTAATTGGAGGATAATGCAATGCCAGAAGATTTTGATGATTTGCAACGTGATGCTGTTCCTGACACACTCGCTAAAAATGGTGATACGACACCAGAAGCTGGTTACGCGCAAGAATATACGGAACCTGAGACGCGCCAAAACGAACAAACATGGGTTGGTGCTGGAGATGATACGCAAGTTTATACAGATGGTGCTAACCCACGTCGTACGCCCGGGTTCGGTATTGGACGTGACTTGTTTTAATTAAGAAAGGAAAATATACATGCTATTAAGTGATATTGATTTTGAAAATCCAAATGTGGATGACCAAATCGAAGCTGTGCTATCACGCCTTGATGGAGTGATGGATGCAACAACATCAGAAAACTTTGGACCTGATGCAGTTTTGGCGCCCGTTACAGAAGCTCGTGAAGTTGTTGATAAGGAAGTTCGTCAAGTTATTGCCAAGTTGGGTGATGAGTTGGCAAAGGCAAAGTCTTACATTGACGGTCAAAACGATACGATTCAACGGTTGACGAACAAGATTGTTGTTCGTGGTGATGTTGAACCAATTACTTTGGATAAGTCAGATGTTGACAAGTTAATTGAAGGAGAAGTGATCTAATGGCTGAAAACACGCTAGAAGCATTGCAAACCATCAACCGCTACAACAGTGATGGTACACTTATTACGTCATCTAAGACGTTTACTGAAGAACAAATTGCTGCCTGGCACGAGAAGCAGGTTATTCCTAGTTTGTCACCAATGGCGCAATCAAAGTTGGGGCTGGGACAAGCTGGTCACGTACCCTCACAAGGTGTTGGTAATGTAGTACAACGCTTGACTGGTAACGCTGACTTGTTGAATGAATACTTTGAAGCTTATAACCAAGCTTCAGTGATGCTATTCAACAATGATTTGTTTACACACCCACTTCAAAAGTACAAGCGTGCATACTCACCTATGGGTGGATTTGCTTTGGAGCAAGTCTTTGATGCTGCGACTGAACACAAGTTCAATGTGAATGATGGTGGTTCACCATTTGAGCGTGCAAATGCTCGTATGGCTGAAATCGTACACAAGCACCGTTGGTCAGCTTACTTTGAAGTAACGTTGCAAGACACATTCTCTCGCCAAATGTTTACGACTTGGACACAATTTGACCAATGGTTGTACGGTATGATGCAATCATTGTATAACGGTGTGATTATCCAAGAGTACAACAACATGAAGCGTGCTTTGTCATTGGCTGTTTATATGGGTGATTCAATCATGGACGCTATTGTTGACCCCACCCCAGCTGATATTCTGAAGTCTATCAAGTATCACGCACGCAACATGGCAAATCAACCAACTGATTACTACAATAAGTTGGGTTATTACCGTCAACCAGCTCGTGAGAAGTTGTCAATTATCACGACTTCAGCAACTGGTGTTGACATCGATGTGGACGTCTTGGCTAACGTTTATAACTTGGCTTTGGCAACACCTAATGAATTGATGACGTCAATTGACGAATTCCCTTCATTGTGGTTCTACATGGCTGAGCACACGGTAACAGCTGATGACTTGGCACCAAACGCTGCTAACCACGGCGAACCAAATCTTGATCCACGAGAGTTCAAGGTTGGTGACATTGTGCCAACTGGTACGATGGCACGTGAAAACGCTGCAGGTGCTACAAAGGTATTTGACGGAAGCAACGTTAAGGCCGCGGTCTTGAACAAGGATTTCTTTGTCTTTATCGACCAATTGATGGCTGATGGTGAACCTAAGATTGCCTCAATTGTTGACCCACGACACCGTTCAACAAATGTGTTTGGTCACGTTGAGCAAATCGAATCTGTTTCACCAGCGCAAACTAACGTCTTTATCACGGCTGAAACGGGTGACGCTGCGATTGTGATCGCTGAAGGTAAGGGTTATGCTGGTGGTGATTTGAAGATTAACGCACCCGAATTGCAAATCTTTATGGATGAAGATACAATTGTTGCACAACCAAAGCAATAAAATTAAATAGGTGGGTCTCTCAACAACACCTAATCAATAGGTTGAAGCATGTTATACTTAATATGTTTCAACCTATTTTTAATAACTGGAGGAAAAATAACATGGTAGATAAGCCAACCCCGATTGATAAGTCGGAATATGAAGCGATTAACAATGCCCTTGATATTGCTTATGGTAAATTAGAATGGTGGCACCGTTATCTTGGTTTTGATGGAAGCATCCATCGTATTTATTATCATGGCGGTGATCGAATTGAAGAATTAATTGCACGCCTACGTGGTGAGATTGCTTTTATAGCAAAACAATTAGAAAATGTTAACAAGGAAGTCGGTGACTTACAAGATAAGTTTAACGAGTTATTGATAACTATTGACCAAATTGTTCAAGAGCAATTTGAAAATGCTCGGCCTGGTATCATTAACGATGTTGTCGACCGAGTTAATTCAGAATTAAGTGGAATAGCTGCTGAAATCGAAGGTGGTATTCCATTGCTAAACCAAGTTGCTTATCATGGGTATCATGCTAAAGCTAGTGATGTTACGGGAACATCGCAATTCATGGTTCAACCTAAAACTGTTCGGAATGCAATTATGCAATCAATTTATCGCGATCCAATTACTGGTGATTGGTATAACGTTCAAACAGATGGTTACACACCAGAAGGAATGACAATTACACGGACTGATGCACATGGAGATTATTTATCAAATATGTGGGTCAAAGAAGGTGGTCACGGTCATCAAATGACATTTGTTAATGACGGGTCAACCACACCATGGATGTTAATTGCGCATAATAATACTTATAAATTTGTTAGATATGCTGATAATACAACCATTACAATTACCGATGTGCCAGATACAATTGAAACGCCAACTCGCTGGGCTGATGCACTTGCCTATTCACAAGAAGAAGGTGATGGTGCAATGGTGCAATGGGTTGATTCTGACCAGGCAGCAAATTCAAAACTAGCTGCGTATTCAGCAAATTGGAATTCTGTTAATCACACGTTTACATTTGGAGAAACGGTTACGACATTTGATTTGTCTGATTACGTGGATTTAAACCAGCAAGTTTGGCAGGGTGTTGCAATTCTAAAAAAATCTGACATTACTGGTGTTGATGTTACAACTGAGAATGGAAAATATGTGATTGCAATTGGTGTTGGCCCAGCTAATTCAAACACTAAAATGCACCTATTTGAATATGACATGGCAGCAAGTAAAATTGTTTACATTGACACTATTTCACACCTTGAACGCGTGATGGTGCCATATCGTAAGTTAGGTAGTTCGTCATGGTTAGGTGAATATGAATTAGAAGGGTTTGCCAATATTAGACTTGATTCACCAAACGCAAAGGGAAAAGTTGCATCTGGTATCGCCTATGCAATTTCAACTGGAACTATCGGTGAACGCACAACTTATATTTATGGGTTTAATAATATTATTAATCATGCGACAACGATCACATCTAATTTAGCAGCGTCATCTGAGACAGTTACAAAGTTCAATACAGAAGATTATACAGAGATGTGGCGTTTATCTAAGCCAGGCACATATGAACTAACAAGTGATGTGTTTAGTGAATTCACGGATGCACCATTTATGTGGCGTGGTAGCGAAAGGGCTGGAACTGCTGCACCTTGGACGCTTGAAGTGACAATTCCAAACCACGGTGGTGACTATATCCAACGTCTCACGCGACGTTCAGAGCAAGGGCTGGTTGTTTACGAACGACAAATTGATATTGTCGCAGCTGATGGTTTTGGGGCGCAATATAAACCTCACACAATTGGTAAATGGAATTTGATACAGGCAGCATCTGATAACACACCACGTATTAATGACTGGGTAACGTCAATTGACCAGCTATTGGAACCTGGTAGCCACTATTACCTACGGAACTTTGAGATGCAAAAAATTGCGCCTAATCTTGCGAGTGTTTATCCAGATAAAGGTTTTTGGTTAGATGTAATGGATAATCCAGATGTTGGTGATGAAACTGGTAAGCACATTATTCAGACACTAACATTTAATAATACGACCTATCAAGATATTTCTATACAGCGCAATGTTACCTACCAACCTGATGTGTATGGTAATGGTGGTACATTTGTTGCAACTGTATCAGGATGGTATTCAACATCCCAAGGAACACTGGCTTGGAGTACTATTCCAGCATTGGGTACGACAATGTCAGCAAGGACCGCAAGCGGTACAACGGAGTTAAAAGCTTTCCAAATTAGTGGGATTACTGGAACGGGCGCTACAGCTGGTTTAATTACCACACTACCTGAAGACTTTCGCCCTAAATATGGTGACACATGGGGACATCCAGTGGCATTATCTAATGGTTCTGTAACCTGGTTTGGTATGGCAACCGTTAAAACAAACGGTGCTTTTTACCTAACTAACGCAATGCTACCAGCAGGACAGACGATTACAACAAGTACAACTTTAACATTTTCAGTAAAGTATAATAATTAATAAATTAAACCCTATCTTAATTGATAGGGTTTTTACTGTTATAATTATGATTAATAAGACAGGAGGATTTAAACATGGGACTACAACGAGATTTTGATCATATGCGCTGGGCATCTGGCATGGATAACCGAATTACCCCAACTTTAGAAGATGTCATGAAAGCACAATACGTGGAGAACAATCCAGAATATCAGGATAACTTGACATTTGAACAATTTCGCAATTCACATGAAGTAATTGAAAACACGTATCAGCAAATCGTCGCTTATATTGGGTATAACAATTTTGATTTTTCAGATAATGCTGACGTTAACGCTAAGTTAGTGCACGATTTTTGGGTAACATTTTTTACTCGTAATTATTACAAAGCATTGAACTTTGAAACTTATGACCAGTGGGCAACTATGCTGTTTGCCAAGTTAAATGAATTGATGCCGCTGTACAATGATTTGATTAAAAAGCGTCTCACTGATATGTGGGTGACACACGACGTGAATAGTGCAGGAACAGCTGCCGGCACAACTGAGGGTACTAACCACGGTGAGAGTGTCAGCAATTCAACTAATGATAGTAACGGTAAGTCAACAACCACAACTGATACGAATGGTACGGCTAATGAAAACGGTGAAACGCAATCTGTTCATAACAACGCCTTTACAGATACACCACAGAATCAACTAGCAATTTCACCATCAAACCCTGGATATGCTAGTACCTTGACAGGTGACAATACGGATGGCACCAGTAAATCTGATCGCACGGATAGCTCACATGCTGAAACGTTAGGGGCAACTGAAAATCATGCAGTTGGTAAAGTGACAGGGTCAACAGATGGTAACACAACAGGTAAAACCAATAGTAATACAACAGGACATGATACTGGACGCGATTTTGACGTGTTTGTGATGACACAAAACTGGGCAAACTCAGGTTATGGTGTGTGGTTAGATATTTTTGACCGATTAGATAAAGCACCCAATCCATTATTTTCACGGGTAAATATCACTAGTAAGGCATTGGAGATGCAAGAGAAACGTTATCCAACATATCCTGGGTATCGTTGGTTTTATTAATAGAAAGGAAGTAACATGGCCTTAATTGTTTATGATCAACAAAAGAATAACGCCAAGATTTTAGTACAAAAGTTACAAGCCAAAAAGGTTAATCGTAATGTGATTATTGCCTTAGTTGTGAATTCACTACATGAAAGTTATTTGAACCCCTGGACACTTGAAGGTGCGATTAATCCTGGACCCCCAGCTGGCGCACAAGGCACAGGACCTGGTGGTGGTTTGTGGCAATGGACACCATATGAAGGTAAAGTAACACTTGGTGACTGGGATGGGCAAATTGATTTTATGCTCAGTGATGCTGGTCAGTATATTGCACACTCAGCATGGTGGGCATCAGCTGGTGTGGCTGAACCAGATAATAATTTTAATGGTTGGGCTGACTTTTTAGCAAATGCTGATAATTTAGATGCAGTTGCCTTAACCCGTATTTTTATTGGTAACTGGGAGCGTCCAGGTTATACGTATGGTGCACAGCGTTATAATCAGGCCCCTGCTGACGTAGAAGAAGTGCAAGCCTATGTGTCGGGTGGCGGTGGGGGCGTGTCTATGCCAATCCCACAATGGCCCTTCAATTATGCAGTTGCCTTTAATCAGCAGCCCTATGAAGTGCATCAACCATCTGAAGGTTTCTATGACCACGATGCTAATCAAGCGTATGACATTCAGGCGCAAGATGGTGGTAAGCAACCGTATTATGCCCCTGCAGATATGACAACAGTTTACGTCCTTGAATCTATGGCGACGCGCGTGCTGATGAGTGACCAGAAGTTATACTTTGCGGATGGACAAGTTGGTTATTTGGCGCTTGATTTAGCTCACGATGAAGATAGTAGTAACTATGTGGTTGGCAAAAAATTTAAAGCCGGTGATGTCATGGGTCACATGGGAAGTGCTGGAGCGGCCACTGGTGACCACGTCCACATGGCAGCGGCACGCTTTGCGGAATACACGGAAGCAGTGCAATGGATTCAACAGGGACCGTATTCTGCTATTGTCGGGGGACAGATTTCTGAAATTCGTGGTGGTGATAATTTGGGGAATGTGACGAATGCTGTGACTGCCCCAGGGTTTCCTAATCCGTGGACGAGTGAAGACCATGAAAAACAGTTAGGACGTGTAACATTAAATAATGTTTTTAGTGTCACAGATGCACAAAAGGCTGGGATGACGAACAACTTTAGTAGTCACGTGAATATTGACGGGTTCAAGTATATCCAATCGGGTGAGGTAGACCCTACGCCAACGCCTACCCCAACCCCTAAACCACCCAAGCCCAGGCACTTAAAAGCCCAGACAATCGCAGTAATGGGTATATTTAATAATTAGAAGGGAGACCACATGACAGAACTATTGTTACCAAAAACGTTGTACGTAATGCCCTGGTCAGATGATAACAAGGAAGCCGGTGAAACATTATTAAAGCGTGTAACGTCGGCTGTAGCGCGTGACCATCTAACTCGTATCACCTTATTTTCAGGGTATACTATGGGACATGACTTTAAACACGTGCTCGATTTAAAATCAGTCGCTGCTGTTGATAGTTGGTTATTAGCGCACACACGACGGCTAGATGAGTTTGTGGGGAGTTATCAACGACGGGATGAAAAGGTCCGTTACCCAGGTCAATATGACACCATCAAGACCGCTAATTACATTCGTGTGGAAAACTTTTATGGTGAAAACAGTACGGATAAAATTGTTTGGTATGGCATGGTTACCAACGTGACTTATGTTAACGATCATACAACTGAAATTGACTGGGTTACGGATTCATGGATGACATTCAATAGTCAGCGGGTATTGACGTTCATTGGAGATACATTCGTTGAGCGTGCTCACGTGGATGACTTCACCCAAGAAAACAGCCAAATTAAGTTAGCTAATATTAACCCTGAATCACAAGCCATGGCGACATCACCCCAAATTGCAGATATTTACGATTTGAATTTTGGTGGTAGTTGGTCAAATGATATTAATTTTGCGATTTATTGGCTGATGCCAAACTTTGGTGATACGTCGCCATCTGAAAACCTGCCTAATCAAACCTATTCATTTGAAGGTGCGCCAAGCATGTTACAGCCCTTTGTGTTTGCTTATGATGTGAAGCGAAACATGACGGTTAAAATTGAAGTTAATTCATCAGCGGGTACTTATTCGACCCAAGGCGGTACACCCGTTACTTATTTGATTGCAGCGCTTGCCACTGACCCTGATGTTGTTGGTCATCGTAACTTTGTGTCAGCGAATGCGACAGAATATTTTGGCGTTGCTTGGCGTTATGATGCCCCGAATAACAAGGTTGTCATTGACCACTGGGATAGTCCATCCGGCAACTTGACGTTTAAAGAATACAAGCCAGCTGGTCAAACTGACACGATGCTTTACTTTAGTGAATTGGTAAATGGGCAACGTATTCAAGCTAACTTGAAACTCTCGGCTTATCAGATGGCACGGGCGGCACAATTACAAACGCTACAGCAAGAAGGTTATGGATCATACCAAATTCGAAACGTGAAAACGTCAATGACACCATTCACTGGATTCAACCTTGTTGATGGGTTTGGTGGTCGTTATGAATACGACACCAGTTATGTAAATTATGAAAACCCTAACTTGCCCATAACAATTAATCGCATCGGTGGTGCTGGTTATTCCAATAAGGTTCATACCGCAATTAATCGTTATAAAGATATTAGTAGCGACGATGAAACTGGTACATTCACCAACCTAAAAACTATTACGCATGGTATTTTGCAAACGGAAGATAAACAGTTACCAATCGTTTCAGATACCTATGTTGCAACAAATGCGGTTAACGTTAATAGTAATAAGATGGTTTATAAGAATGCACAGAACAGCAAACAAAATAATCATTTGAGCAACCAAGCTACCTTAGCGAACATGAATACTAATCTGGGCGCACAAGCTAGTCAGTTGAAAAACAGCCAAGCAACTGCCCGTAAAACCATGGATATGAAAACTGGTGCTAATCTAGTTGAAGGACTTGGGTCAACGTTTGGTGTTGATGTTGGTCGGGGTGCTGCTAACGCTGTCACGGGTGCTATTGGTGGTGCTTTAAGCGGTGCAGGTGGTGGTTTGTTGGGCGCTGGATTAGGAGCCGCTACGGGGGCTTATGGTGGCTTTAATCAAGTTGCGATGCAAAACGCACAGTTAGGTAATGAAGCAGCTAACATGCGAATTGGTCAAGCAGCCACCCGTGAGACAACCAAAAACAGTGTGCAAACGTCAGAAATGATTGCCAACAATCAATATGAAAATGCCATTGAAAACTTCCAAGCCCAGCAAGCTGATTTAGGATTAGCTGCTGATAACTTGACCCAGATGGGTGGCGATGTGTTCTTTAGTTACATGAATGGATTGAACCTAACCAAGTTGGTGATCACCACGGAAACGGCTCAGCGAATTATCCAAGTGGACAGTTATTTCACTATGTTTGGTTACAACGTTAACCAGTTGGTTAGTGAAGATGTGATGAGTAGTTTTATTAACTCACGAACACGATTTAATTACATTAGAACCACTGGTGCTAGAATTGCAACGCGTGATATGCCAGAAAAAGACCGTCAAGCCATTGAGATGATGTTTGATGCTGGTGTGACAATTTGGCATGATACAGATAATCCACTCAGTTATGGACCAATTAATCACCAAGTGAATATTTCAGGGATTGGTGCATTAACTGAAACGGCTGCATATCACACCCAACTGATGCAATCGCCTGATGTGAAGGACGCCTTTGTGACATTCATTCAAAACCCACAGCAATCGCTAACGGATGATCAAATCACGCGCTTAGATGTTGACGGAAATACTATTGAACCAGTACAATAATGATAAGAGCTCCGGTGGTATTCAGTCGCGGGGGTGCCCACATCTCATCCGTTAACGTTCGGCGTCGTGGCATCTTTTATGTGAGAATTCGTTACTGTTATCTTCGGTCAGCCGCCCTGTCAGTTCCATACGTGGAATTGTCAGGGTCTTTTTGTGTTATAATAAAGAAGTGCCAACTTTGCCAAAGTGGACCGCAAACCTCCTGACAACCATCAACGTGTGGTTGTCTTTTTTGTTGCACATAAAAACACCTGAACCATTAAGTCCAAGTGTTTGTAGATTATTCAGTTGCTGCGATTTCAAATTGTGGTGCAATATGCAAGGCTGCCATTGAGCTTGCAATTTCAGGGTTTGCTGATGCATATGAAGAATTAGGCACAACAGATACAGTTGCTGATGCCTTGTCACCAACTGATCCCCCAGAAGCAGATGCTGCAATAACCGTATTACCACCAGAATATGACGCTGCAGAATCAAACTTAATCGTCGGATCACCTGCCGTTGCATAACTAATCGTATAAGCTGAATCAGCACCAGAACCAGCGCCCAAAACAGACCCATCGGCTTTAATTTCGATTTGGGTTGTTGCAGCTGCTGAACCACGCAATTCAACGGGGTTAGGGGTAGCCGTGATACCTACTGAATGTTCAGGCTCATCAGGTGCTAGTGAATTGACTGTCTTCACCAAACTTTCTAGTGTATCAGCAATGACTTGACGTTGCTGATAAGACCATGCTACTTCACGAATGAGCTTCTTATCGTGCTCAGTAAATTGAATCATAATAAATCTCCTTTAATTAAGATATCTCCATTATACACTATCAGGGTCGTCTGGTTGTTTACCATCTAACCCTTTAATCTCTTCATTTGTTCCTGTGGTTGCCACCATGTCCGTAAAGGCAAACTGTACATCAATTGGCTTTTCAAGCTCATTTTCAAAACGCTTATTGAGCAGTTCAAATGCACGGCGTCGTGGGTTTAAATAAATACGAGACGCTAAACTAATCAAGGCATTGTTTGATTCTGCCTCAGCCTTTAGCACACGCTCACGCTTATCAATCGCTGGATTATTAATCCCAAACGTCGTCAGGAACTCGCCAAACTTGTTATTGCGGGCTGTTTGCAACGTCGGTTGAAAATCCGGTACGTTTGGCGTGAATGGTGCCATACTAGCAGGATCATAGTCTTTCGTGTGCTCAATCACTTGAATACCTGAATTCCATTCCATCCACGCCATCATACCGTCAATTGCACCAGAATCACCTTCAACCATCATTGTTGATTTGAAATAATTACGATTTAGCAAACTCAATCGGTCAATATTGGCAATATCACCTGCAAACATCTCAATTGTTTGCATATCTGTTAAGGTAGATAAACCATATAATGACGCATCCTTATTAACCACGATAACATAATCACCCTTAGTTGGGTCAGCAGGATCAATTGGTTCTAACTTCTTTAAATCTTCATCATCTAAACCAAAATCATAGAATTCAGGTGTAGCAGATACCAACCCCGTTGTTAGCGTTGGACGGATTTGTTGCAGGTTGTCTTGCCCTTTACCATTAACATAGCCCAACACACGTAGGGCACCGTTCACAAAACCAACAGCCACCCCCGCATACCCATTGATAAAAGATTGTTCCATCAAATGAGCATTAAATGAAACCGGTGCATCGCGGTAATCAAATCGATTGATGTACAGATTAATAAAGAAGTCACGCATGTAATTATAACGCTGCATGTAATACTGTTTACCACCATCTGTATTATCCAAAAATGGTAGTGGTGCTTGTGTCTCTCCGCTGGCATCTTCACTCCAGAGCATGTCACCTCGTGTCTTATGACTCATGTTAGTCCTCCTAGAATAATTTGTTAATAAAGTGTGTGAGCTTCTCACGCGTTGCTTGGCTCGTAAAATATAATCGACCATTGCGGGCGTACTTTACGAGTGTGGACGGTAGTGCGTGTGCTCGCATAGAATCACCCGTGAGAAAGTTATCACTGTATGTCACGGGACTATTATCATTATAACCTGAATCCACAATATACCCTATCTTATCCGAGTAAAGCACATACTTTTGCTCATCAATCGTAAAATTATAAACAGGGCGACTGTTCCCCGTTAGTTTATGAATAAAGTCCACTGAATAACCATACGCATTCGATAAGTCAGCATTTCCACCGGCAGTTGCCAGTGCCAATGCACCTGACAAATTAGCGTTCAAAACGTCAGCTTCATCAGGGATCACGTTCAAAATTAAAATGGTAATCGTGGTCTCGCTACCATCCATATTTTGCAATTTAATCTTTTTACGCCAGGTTTCTTGTTCCTGATTTGGAATGTAGCCAAATGCTTCAAAATATGGATTAATAATTGAGCCAGCATTTGATAGCATGTAAACCCGCACATCATCACGTTTACGCATCACCGTGTTCAACAAGGCACGGAACCGACCAAATTCATTTGGTAGATAATTCGTGCCATCAGTTATCTGAAACTCATCAAACAAAATATACTTCACGTTTGGGTATGCCACCGATCGCCGGACTGAACCAGATAAATAAATCAACCGGAACGCCGTGAACCATTTAATCGCTGAGTAGTCTAATTCACCTTGCTCATCAAATACCTTTTTACCAATATCAATAAATCGTGAATTACGCTTACGAAAGACAAAATCTGCAAACTGTGGCTCGCTCCAAATATCGCCTAAAAAGTTTGCCCCATCATTATCCGTAGCTTCTAGCATTTCGATTTGCTTGCGTGTAATCAGCATACCCTCCACTTCACCAAGATGCTTGGTAATATCCGTGACCATATCTTTTAGTGCTGAATAAGTCTTACCAGTTCCACGCGGGCCGGTTATCATGTTGAGCTCCGCATTATATGACTTAATCTTTTTGAAGTTGATGTGCTTCAAACCGTTCTTTTCAGCAACAATGTATTTACTACCCATGTTACACCTCCTTATTTAATCGTGAACGTTGTTGGCTGCAAGACCAAACCACCAGGCCATTGCTTAGGAACAAGTTTTCCCGTTAGCTCCAGACCAGCCTTGAAATTATCAAAGTCAATTTGCGACCACTGATAAGGCGTAATACCGGCTCCACCAGTTTTCTTTTTATCGTCAAATTCATATTCGAGATAGTACAACTTAGAACGAATATATCGCCCACGTACAATCTTACCGTGCCCCGTGTCTGTTTCATCCTTCCAAAACCCTAATTTAGTGGGGTGCTCAGGGATTGTATCAAGGGGCAGGGTCCCAATGGTGTGAACAGAATCTGTATCAGAATAGACGTATTGTGCCCCAGCTTGCATCGCAGCCGTAATCGTACGTTGTCGCACATAAGCCGTCACAAACGCCGCATATGGCACATAAACTGGTGCTGTGTATTCTGTTGTGTGTTCAAACGTTAGGATGCCATTTTTAAAGACTGGGATGTCAGAAATTTGTTCCTCTTTAGAACCAAACTTACCGTATGAACTGTTCATTGATAGCTTGGCTTCCGTTCGCTTCCCCTTGTTACCTTCTTCAGTGGCTTTAATCTTCATCGCCATATAATCTTCGATGAATTCACCTAACGTACCCACACGTGCTTTAAATAGCATGGTTTCATGTACCGTTAGGCTTAGCACGTCATAGTTAGCATAAATCAAATCAATATCCACATCAGTTAGCACCAAATCTTGGTTAACTAACACTCGTTGATATTCGCGGGGGTTAATTCCCTTGACACCTTTAATTTGCACTGTTGGGACATAGTTCACGCCTTGTTTGAGTACAGCATCAATCGTCACGGTCTTAATAGCGACTTCTTTTTCGCGGTTATACTCGTAATCACCTTCAGCCGTCACGGGTGAACCATAAGGTAATAACATGTTACGCATCGCCCATGGATAACCAGAATTTAGATCATAGACGTGAATGTCATGAACTTCTTCTAACTGGTGCAAGGGATTCACATAACTAAAACCGCCACGATAAGCTTTATATGCCAATTCGTTCTCATATGCTGATAACTGCGGGAATGTATCCGTAAAATCTGGCAAATACTTCTTTTTGATGATATTCAAAACAGATGATGCAATGGTCATCTTCTTGAAACCAGCTTCTTTGGTAAACAAGAGACCTGCCTTTAAAATCAATACGTCACGTCGCAAGTAAGACCATTCATTTTTATCTGGTCGAAATCCCTTGCGCCGCTTCTTATTATAATCAATTTCACCTTTGCTGATTGGTAACCCCAAAGACTTTGCAATACCCGCAATTGACATTGGCAATAGTTTCAGTGAATCGAATATTTTTACAATCGTGCCATTGTTAAAACGTAGTGAGATATTAAACCAGCGCCCCGATGAAATTAGGGTGGTATATTGACCAGGTCCTAAATCCTTTGGCCGTGCATCAACCCACACAAACCCTTGCTTATTGAGTTCATTTAAAATGTAGCTGCCATCGAATTTGAGATTGTGAAAATATATTTTAGGGTTCTTGTCTAAAAATGAAATCTTTTTAAATGCTGCGATCATTGACTTACTAGACAATCCAGCTTGTTCTTTTACCTTGGCAATGTTGCCATCAACTGACACACCCATCCAGTGCCACACGCGCGTATAATATGATCGCTCGTTTCGTTCTGTTTCCGTATCGAACGCATACATACTCATTAATACCACGCCCCCAACTCAAATCCTACATATGGCTCCAATGGTGATCCTGAACCACGCCAACCAGAATAAACAGTATCCGCAAAGTCTTCAATGAATCCATTAAAGAACGCTGCGATACCTGCGGTGTCAAATTCCGTGTTCATCGTTTGGAATCGCCGGTCAGCTTGGTATTGTTCCCACGTCATTTGCAAGGTATCATCAAATGCTTTCTGTTCTTTTTGGTAATTCAGCTGCGCGATTAACCGGCTGTTTCAAATCTTCAGTTGTTAATCGTGCAGCAATCAAAGGATTTTGTAAAGCCTTTAATAATGATGTATTTTCACGTTCTTCAACGTTCCGGTCACCCCACGCTTGACGCTCACGCTTGTTTTGCTTTTGAATAACATCACGCCGTTGTGCTGGTGTACGAATTTCACCCACAAACACAGATGACCCCCTTTTTAAGTCAACGACACAATCTTTCGTTTGATTACCTTGTGACAGCATCTTGGGAGGTTGACCCACGGGGCGACCAATTTGTCGTGCCAACATCTCACGTACATCACTGGTTGATAATCCTGCTGACTTTGCCAATTCGCGTGTACGACGCGCAATGTAACTTGAATCTGCCATATTTATTTTCTCCTTTAGTTTTCATAAGTAATTGTATAATAAATATAACATACTTCTTATAAACAAAAAAGACCCAACCATCACTGGCTGGATCAGATAAACCCGATAGAAATCGGATAGCGGGATAACACTTGGTGCGACGACTGTTTTTTCTTCGTTCCGGCTTTCATAACGTGTTAGACCTATGGATGAATTCTTTTTCGTATGTGGACTTTCACCACTCAAGAGGTGCTTTCAACCCGCGCTGTCGGTGTCCTGCCACCGATAAACCCGCCGTCTTTATTCTAGCAGTAGTTAGTCAGACCGTTATCACTTGCGTTGTTATTATTATAGTTGTTATTTTTCTTATAGTCAATATTTAGTTTGTAGAATATTGATTAGTCAGTTTTCAGTCAGTGGTCATCCAGTGATTTCCCAGTGCAAACAAAAAGCCTGGGAGTTACCAACCCAGGCACCAAAACAAAAAGTGATTTTCCTTAATCTATCTTTTCTTGTAACCTTTTATGTCGTTCTAAATTTGCACTTATGAAAACAAATTCAGTTAGAAATTAACCAGCCGATTCAAGCTTGTAATAAATATAACATAGATAATATTTATAAGCCTAAGACTTAGAAAGCGATTGAATTCAATGCTTTTGCTGCCTTATCAGCGTCAGTGATTTTGATGGTCTTAATGAAATACGTACCATCATTCACCAAAATCAAACATCATGCCAGCGTAGTCACCCTTACCAAGTAGCAATCGTCCCATCTAAGCTGTTGCCCAGTATACCAAGTGATATTGTGAGACAAATCGTGACTTAATCAAGTTTCCGTTGTTAAAGGCATAGTACTTACCCATGTGACCGATGATACCATTTGCACGGGTTTTAAAGTCATTGTCACTAAACCATGCGCCACCCTTAACCCAAACGTGCTCACCATCAATATTCTTCATAATAGTTCCTTCCTTGGCTGCATATGCTTGCCATGTTAATTTATCACCATAGAACAAATCTAAGTCTAGATCACCATTCCACCCCGCAATGCGTCCCAAATTTTCATATTGGAACATCACTGCGTTTTCCCATGATCCAATACCCTTATCATCAGTCCAAGGGTCCGTTTGCCAGCCTTGTGGCGTATTATCAGCGTACTGTGCAAACCATAGTCCGTAGTCCTTAGAAACTGATGACCAGTCATTTTGTTGCGCCACTGACTTGCTCATATAGATAATCGGACGTATACCCGTTTTCTGGTAGACACTATCAAGCCACGCCTTCGCATATTGTACGTTTGATGTGTCAGTTGCTGTGTCTGGATTAGCTTCCCAATCTAACACTAAAATACCTTGTCCAATATAGTCTTTGATTGAATTAACGAATGTGCGTGCTTCTAATTCAGCACCAGATGCTGTATCAACAAAGTGATAAAAACCAAACAAGCGTCCTGCTGCTTGCGTAGATGCTAATTGTTGGCGCCAATAGGGTGATTCATAATAAGCACCTTGTGTTGTCTTAATCACAACACCATCTGCATTTGTCCCAGCAATATCAATACCACCTTGAAAACTTGAAATATCAATCACGTTAAGCATTTTAACTAATTCCTCCACGTTCTTTCTTTGCGTCAATTTCATCACTAACTAACTTATCAATCCAGCTTGGAATTGCATAACCTGCCAGTTTTGCGTTAGCAATAATTGAAATCAACATCCACTTACCAATAAAATAAAAACTAATTGAACTAATCCAATCAAACGCAACAATTTCTTCATGTGTTAAATATTGTAACAATACCTTAGCTAAATAAGTAAACAACACAAAACTAGCTAAGCCTGATTGCAACGCCAAACCTTTTAAAGCAGCTTTACTAATTCGCGGTGTGCCATTTTTAAGCCGCCACTTATTACCTAATATCGTATCTAAATACACAGCCAGCAACAAGATAAAAAACTCAGATAACCCATTTAAGTTGCCCATAATAAATTTCACAATATCTATGAAGTCAGAATCCATATTCATCTCCTTTTAATACATATAAAAACCCTACTGATTTAGTATATACCAGTAGGGTAGGTGTGTCATTTAGTTCTTTTGGTGTCATTACTATCAATATGCAAGGACTTATAAGCTTCGTTTGATAGTGTCATTTTATTTTGTTCGTGCCAAGTCCCGTTATCATCTTCAATATACACATAAGGGGCATTTTTCAATGCAAAATTATACAATGCTTTACTGTCAATAATTAACTCAACGCCATCATAAGTACTATAAAAATGCACACCATCCTCTTCTATATTCTCCCAATGTTCATAATCTCCTTCATATCCATCTTCACTAACGTAGATGTGTGTACCATCAATCCCTTTGTAAACTGAATATTTGGAATTACGTAAGTAATTTGTTGCTTGTGGGTGGTTTTTTTCAAAATCACGTTCAGCTATATATTCGTTAATTTTCATTATTCTGCCCTCCTATATTGCAAAACTGAATGATATGGTATACATATTATGTTACCGTCAAAAGTTTTGATATTTAACACTATATTACTTAATTCACCTTCTGATATCCACATTTCTACAACATCATGTTTTGGCATATCTAAATCGAAAATACTGCGTTGACTTACTTCAAAATATTTTATTCTATCACCGTGTGATACATACACCTGATCAATATAAATTTTGTATGTCATATTATTCTCCAAACTCCCAAAGTGTTAACAATAAACCGGTCACAACTAACATAACCCCCATAATCATTTTCAACGGGCTATCTTGCATAGTTAACAACACTCCGTAAAAACCTAACGTTGCACCCAGGTAATTTGTTAGGACGTTTTGCGTGTGTTTTGTCATTCGTCATCCTCCTTTATATCGTCATATATTGCTAAATAAACAGCGAACACAATCAAAAATATTAGAAACCCAACACCAATATAAGCACCATGTTCGCGTATAAATTGCAATATTTGTGTTTTACTTAACACCTTATATCCATTTATAAATAACATCATAATAGAAACTGTTACTATTAATGATTTACTAACAATTTCAAGAATTTCAAGTATGACTGTTTTCAACCTTTTTCCTCCTTCAAACATGTCAAATACATATAAGATATTGAATAACTAACGACTAGATTCATAATGAAATTAATCTACCTCAGCCATGATCATGTATCGTTCTTTGGCGTTATCCCAAGGATATTTTGTTGACGTTGAATATTCAACCGTTGCACCGTAAATGTTTTGGATGACGTCAACATGCTGCTTTACAAATTCAAACAGTGGGTTGCGATTGTTAATTGCAATGATTCGCAAATTTGAACTTGCAGCTGCTCGCATTAGTGATTTGAAC
>CYGL01000341.1_pt1 | contig 20113 bp, 25 predicted proteins | sample 485531 | NCBI WGS metagenome assembly CYGL01 (sample SAMEA3497897, study PRJEB9818) | human gut metagenome | reverse complement strand
AATTTCGAAATCTCCTGCTTCATTATAGCGATCCGTCCAAATAAACGACTTATATGCATCAAGAACGCCGATTGTATTGAAGTGTCGGTCCAAAATATAGGGCTCTGCGATTTTGCTCATTTAGACCCCCACGTACAAATTCTGAACGGTTAGTGATAGTTTGATCTTGAGGGTCCCAGAATCTGACGACTGGTACGCAAATGTGTTTTCTCCCTGAGTAACCTGGAACCATTCAGTATCACGACCAAGAGCATTCAAAATATTGTAGGCTTTTCCTTCTCGCTGAAGGATGGCTTGCTTATGGCCCTTAATGGTGCTGATTATAATATCGTCAGAAGTCTGTGGATACTTTCCAGTTATCGTCTTGATGCGCTCCATGGAAATAACCATACGGCCACGAGTAGTAACATTGGTGATGGTAATATCGTTACGAAGCTCTTCCCAAAGCATGAAATCATCATGACGATACCGGTCTCCGGCTTCTCCATCGTAAAGGAAGGTCTCTTCGAACGAGTTCTTAATATTACCAAACTGAATACGACGCTCAGTACGGCTCTCATTTGAAAACGGGAACTCGAAGAGAGGGTCAACACCATAGAAATCTACAGTATTAACCCCCTCGTCTGAGATGTCCTGAAAATAGGCGTCTGGGCAAACAAGTGAAATCTGGGCGGTCTCGTTTTCGAGAGAATATGTCGGGAGCATTTGACTCCACGTACCCCATGGTCTGGAGTTTTCGATGGTCCGTTACAATCTTAACTGTTACTGGTCGCTTTAACGGAAAATACCTATAGCAAATATGCCGCTGATTCTCAATATCGACGGAAACGAATTGAAGGTTTATTACAATATTTCGATTTCTCGCTCGAACCGAATTATAAACAGTTCCGTCAAAGGTAACGATATCCGTCGTGTTAATATCCGCCTGAACCGGACCAAGACCGTCGACACTAGTAATCAGAAACCCGGATTCGTTGTAATTAGCAAGTTCCATTTTGAGAGACTCGCCTTTTTGATTAACAACGGTAATCGACTTAATCATTTAGAGAGAGCCTCCTTTGCCTGAGAAATCTGATTACGAGTGCTTCGATAAATGTCTATGCGAGACAGAGCCTTGGGCGAGTAATTGTTCTGGATGAACTGAATGTTTCCACGATCAGACGTCTTCTGTTGATAGTCCATCGAATTTTGCTGACCAAATCCGGCTCCCGTGGCATACGCATTCCGAGCGGAACTTGCAACGTTTAGGGTTCGAGACTCAAATCCTTGATCAATCGCCGCAAGACCCTTATTCACGTTACTAAGATCTATAACTGGAGTGATGACAGGGTTCAGCGACATTCCGTCAAGATTCTTAAGAGAATCTTGAGTTGCGTTGATGGCTTCTTTGCCGACCTCAGATCCGGCATTCTTAACCAACCTTGAATACTCAATCAATCCGTTAGCCAGACCTTCGTCACTAAATTTTCCGAGTTTAGCAAATTCTTTTGAGGGGGAAGCAATCCCCAGGGCACTCTTAGCGGCGTTTAAGGCACTATGTGCCAGATTTGACGCTGCGTCAACAACCCATCCAATTCCGTTTCGAATACCGTTGGCGATTCCACTAACAATCTGCCCGCCAATATCAGCAAACCGGCCGATAAACCCAGAAATCGTACCAACAATGCCTGAGCCAACCGAGGCTATTGCGTTTGTCGCCGCCCCGATTCCGCCACTGATACCCGAGCCAAGATTGCCGACAAGCTCAAAGCCCTTGGAAAGCATGTTTCCCAAGAAGCCTCCGATACCGGATATAATCTGTCCGCCAACATAGGTGATAGCACCCCAGACAGATCCTGCTGCGCTGCTTATTCCAGAAGCAAGAGCACCAATAAGCTGACCGCCAATGCTAAGCAGATTCCCAAGGCTCCCTAAAAGAATACTTGCGACGGTCGTGACAATCGTGGTAAACAGATTCCAAACAGCCTCTGCAAGAACCGGCCCATTTGTGGCAACTGCCTCGGACAGCCCGTTGATGAAAGAAATAATCAGATTGAAGCCAGCCTGGATGACAGCCGGTAACTGGGCGGCTATACCGTTGATGAAATTAACGATGATCTCTCCGGCAACGACCGTTATCTGATATATATTGTCGCGAATTCCAGTAAGGAATTGGAGGATTAACGTAATGCCGGCTTGGATGATCGTTGGAGCTGACTCGGTAATAGTATTAGCAAACGTTGTTATGAGAACCAGCACCGCTTCGCCAATGAGAGGGGCTGTTGCAATAATTTTCTCAAGAATCGCCGTAAGAATCCGCCCAACGGATTCGGCTATTTGCGAAGCTCCATTGCCTATTGCTTCTACAAGAGCAACAAATCCTTCACCAACATTAGCCATAACAGTAGGGATTGTTTCAGCAAGAAGGCTAACGTTTGTTATAACGGTCTGAATAGATTCGCCAACCATCTCGGCAAGCATCTTCAGTGCTGTTACGATAGTTAAAATTCCACCACCGAAGAGAATTAAGCCTGCACCGACCGCCGATACTGCCACGCCAAGCAGTGTAATTGCTCCGGATAGCCCAAGTATTGCCGGGACCACGGGGGCAAGAATAGTTCCTGCCGCTCCTATAATTGCAAAGACTCCGGCGAGAGCAACAAGAGAGATTACAATACCGGGGATAGGAATTTTGCTGAGAATCGTAAGAGAAGGGGCAAGAAGAGCTATGGCGGTAGAAGCGACGACCATAGCTGCTGCACCAGATAACGAACCTGACATGGCTTTAAGTCCGCCGGCCATGATAAGCATGGCTCCACCGACAGCGATAAGTCCTTTGCCGATTCCTGTTAAAGGTATGGAGCTAAGCTCTTGGAGATTCTCTCCAACCAGGACAAGTGCTGCTGACCCAACAAGAAGACTCGTTGCCGAGCCAATAGATGAATATGGGATAAGGCGAAGAGCAATGCCAAGTTCGGCAAGAGCTCCGCCCATAGACACAAGACCTTTTGTGATCTGATCCCAGGACAGATCGCCTAAAGTTTTAAGAGCTTCCCCAAGAACGGTCATCGATGTAACACTTACAAGGATTGCTCCGCTTGCGACAAATCCACGTCCGCCCGCTTTAGACAACGCGGATATGGCAACGCTAACCTCGGTTAGAGCCGCGCCCATAGCAGTGAGCCCTCGACCTATGGTCTTCCAATCCATGCTGGCAAAATCTTTAACAGCGCCAACAAGAATCTTGCATGCTCCGGCTAAAGCAAGAATAGCTACCGAGTCAGCCAGCTTATTTGACCACCAGACGATATAACCTTAAGAGCGACAGATATCCCGACAAGGCCTCCACCAAGACCAACTAACCCCTTCGCTATTCCATCCCAATCGAACGAAGAGAGATCCGACATTGCCGATACCATGATCTTCACAGCAGCAGCTAAAGCAATCAATCCGACAGACGTGCGGAGAGTCATTTTCGGAAGATTTGCTTTGCTCATGAACACACCGAGCTCAGCAAGAATAACCCCGATACCGGTAAGACCCTTTGTCAGACCTTCGATATCAAGAGAACTCAGATCCTTAACAGCCCCTGCTAGTACCTTAACAGCCGCTGCAACAAAAACCATAGCGGCCGCGGTCTTGAATATGCCGGCGGTATTCATCCCCTGTATCGACTTTGTCAATAGTGCCATCGTGGCGGTAAGCTCAGCCATTATAGCGCCTATAACACCAACGCCGCTCGCCACCTCGGACGGATTTAACTTTAATAACGCTTGAATCGAATCAGTAAGTAGGGCGATTGCGCCGGCGACCAATACCAGAGATCCAACTTTTACACTCTGTTGGAAAGAATTGATAGCGTCAGATAAGGAAGCAAATACATCACTGAGAGATTTACCAGAGTCTTTTGCTTTCTCGGTAAACTTACCGAGAATATCTGAGAGTTTAGAAAGAAGGTCAGAAAGAACGTCATAGACTTTCTTTCCAATTGCAAGTAGTCCAGCGCCAGCTAAGCCGGTAATTACATCATTAATTACATCACTAATATTGATATTCGACAGAAGCGTTCCTAATTTATCTATCCCGGAACGCATTATATCTTTTATAGCTCGAGCAGCATCAGATAACCCCTTAGCGACCCCATCAAACGATCCTGCAAAACCACTAATTCCTTTTATAAATTTCTCAAAAGCTGAAGCGGCCGAATCGAGAACCGACTCAAAAGCATCGAATATTCCGTTACCATTATTAAGTTCTGTGAAGAAATCTGCAACTCCAGTAACCGCCTCGAGTACCCCACCGGCGAAATTGTCAGTTAAAATGCCGACAAATTTACCAATCGCGTCTGCAACCAGCTGAACAGTCTTAATACCTAAAGATAGTATAGAAAAGAATCCTTTGGCAATTCGACTGATGTTATTCAGAGTTGTCTCAGATGGCTTGAGACTCTCCATAAACGACTTGAACGCATTGGAGATATCCATCAACTGTTGGGATGTAGCCGGAGGGAATACCTCAGACCACGCTTTAGCAACTACGCCAATCACGCTACTTAGAGCATCAAATCCAGCTCTTAATCCGTCGATAATAGCGGTTCTTCCACCAAGATCTTTCCAACCTTGTAGAACGGCATTTCGTGCATTTGCTTGCTGAGTAATTGCCCCACCCAGAACATCTGAGATATCTGTCCAAAGAGCCTTGGCTTCCTCAAAATCACCAATGATAATACGCCAAGACTGAGCCCAGCCCGAGCCAAGAGCTTCCTTCAGAGTATCCATGAGCTGAGTGAAGGTCTTGACCTTGGTTGCTGCGTCGGTAGCATTGTTCGCTAGCTCGACGATCTGGCGAGCCTGCTCTTCTGTATAACCCTGCGCAACGAGGTCCGCCTCAGAATATGCACCAGAGATCTGCTTCAGCGTCTCGGTAAGGACCTGTGTGGTAAGCCACTCGCCCTTGGTTAATGACTCTCGGAATGACCCATATTTTTGGATCATGCCATCAACATTCGTTCCAAAATGCTCGGCCGTCCGCTTCAACGCATTTTGGAATAGCTCTCCGCCCATGCCGGCGTTAACAACAGAGTTCCAGTCCTGAAGATTGACCTTACCATTGGCAATGGCTTGGGAAAGCTGATACATCGCCACAGAGGCTTGTGTAGCGCTTGACCCAGATGCTGCTGCGAGATTCGCAAGGCCCTTAATCGAGTCGACCGAGGTATTAAGGTCAACACCAGCAGCTGTGAAGGTGCCGATATTGCGGGTCATCTCAGAGAAGTTATAGATTGTCTGATCGGCATACGTATTCAACTGATCAAGCGCCGCATTCACCTGATCGATGTTAGTACCCTTTGATGCAGTATTCGACAGAATTGTCTGAACTGCATTGATCTGAGTTTCATACTCTCCGAGACCATCAATAAGAGGCTGAATGCTAACCGTTCGAGTGATCTGAGCGGCCATGTTCATCGCTGAAGTGGTAATGTTAGAAATAACTGTCATTGCAGCAACACCCATAGCGGAGAATCGACCGCTAATGTTTTCGAGCGTAGCCGGGATTCCGCCAAGACCACTTGTCGACAGATTCTTTGCGCTGGATGAGACTTGATCGATTCCCTTAGCTGCTCCGTCAAGATTCAGTGCTTTCTTGAGCTTGTCAAGAGTAGATAAGGTTTTAGAGGCTCCACTCTCAAATTGCTGGTTGTTAAACTGCATATTAACAACGCGATTGTCAACACTACTCATGCAGAGGTCACCTCTTTCCAAGCATCTTCCGCTATCTTGTCAAACACCGGTTGGATTGCCGAGTTGATGAACTGTCGTCCTTGAACGTAGCCGCCATTACGAGTTCCATGACCATAATCAAGGATAATAGCAATATTAACACCGTGATTAATGTTGTTGTTTACGAAATATATCGCATAAGACCCTCGACTGGTCTTAATCTCATAGTCCCATGAGGCGGCTGTCTTCCCACTTCGTACAGGAGTCACTGAGGAAAGAGCCGCAACCCCCATACGGCCGTATGAGTCCAATAGTCTCTTTATATCGAACTTCTGCATCTTTTTGCAAAACGCGTAGGTCTTCTCAAAATCCCCAGACCCACTGATAGTCACCATTGAACTCATACGGCCTCCTTCCATTTTGATAGTTAGCTCATCAGTCAAATAATCTGATTGACTCGCCTCTGAACCTCGCCATAACGACCGCCAAGAATCAGCTTTCGAGTAGAGCCATCTCCATACTTTCCATCAATAACTTCCTGAGCGAGCTCGTTGATCGAGGCAGAAAAGACATGATTGATGAAATTCTGAACCTCATCGTAACGAGAACCGAGATTCCTCTTGCGATCCTCGCCATTGCCGTACGTACCGTTCAGAGTACGGACAACCAGCTCAAGAATCGTGCCGCTCGGAGCAGATGGACCGACAGGAACTACCTTGCCATCCGGATTAGAGTACTTGCCCCATGCTTCCTTGGTCATATAGGCGATATCGAGATCGAGATCACCGTTGTAGCCACTCAGCCGACCATTCTCAGTGTACTGATGGATTGCGACGTACGGGAATGCCCCAATCTTGCCCGCTGGGAACCAAGGCTTCTCCTGATAGCCAGTCTGGTTGTCGTTCGCATACTGAGCAACCCAAAGATCGTATCCGGCATTCGCTACGGCAGACCAATCCTGCTCGTTACAAACGGAACGACTCATGTAGATCAGCGGCTTAGCGCCAGTCTTCTCGTAGACTCGATCAAGGAACTTCTTTGCACCAGAAGGGCCATGGACCATACCATACGCCTCATAGTCAAGAATAGGAATGCCCTGACCAAAGTATGCGCCGGCCTTCTGAATAAAGAAATCAGCCTGCTTAATTGGGTCTTCCTTATTAAGGAAGTGATAAAAACCGAACAACTTACCGAGACGCTTGGTCGTCTCAATGTAGTCCGTATACGTCTTGTGAACAATGCCGGTACCCTCAGTAACCTTGCAAATCATGAAGTCGAACGGGACCACATCAAGATTAATTCCACGGTCGAAGTCAGAAATATCAATTCCGTTTAAGGACATGCTAATCAACCCTTTCGATCGAATAGAAATATGGTAGATTACATTGCTTAAGTTCTTCAACCGAAAAACTTCGTTGAGAATTATCGCCGGAATCAGGATCGCGAATATAAACGGTGTCCCCATCTATCTTCCAAAGCAAAATAATGTGCCCGCCATAATTCCTGCTACCGAATTGACCAGTCAGTGACGCGTATACAAGCTTTCCTGCTCGAAGATCCTTAATGGCATCATCAAGATCCCAATAAATATCAGAGCCTTTTATGTTGGGCCAACGACTCTCGGCATAGGTATTAAATTTACCCATGTCGTTGACGCCATCAGTCAAGCATGAGTCACCAACTTCTAAAAGAAGACTCTCTGGAGTAACCTGCTCTCCAGTAAGATACTCGTAACTCATCGCGGCAGCAGTTAATCCGCATCCGGCTTCTTTGATTGTGCTAGAGCTATAGGGGAGACTCGCCCATTGAGGATCGTCTTGTAAGTATAGAGGCATGAGGGGTGGCAAATCAGCGGTCACGTCGTAAACAATTGGAGTGACGGGCTCATCCTTAATGACAGTTGGCTTAGCTGTAATAATATGATAGTACACATATAAGGTGAGACCTAAAAATATACCCCCAATAACCAGAAGGAACTTTGTAAACTTACCGACCCCTTCTTTGTTGTGACCGGGTTCGTCCTCCATACCATTATCCCTTCGTGTGGAGTCTTGCTCTACGCTGAGCGTTTAATATAGCGTTTTGCTCTCTGATTTCTCTCTTACTCATCTTACTTAGGAAGGAGACGATTTTAATGTTAGTAACGCGTATCAATGTAAGAAGACGATTGAGATGCCACTTTTTGACACTCAAATGGAATAGCAAGGGCAATCATCCAATAATATATGATTTCTGCAGTGATGGTCTCTTGATGCCGAGATTTATTTTTGATTCGGGAATTCTCGAAACGTCGTTGCTGTCATAGGATCGTCGATATACGCATTAATCCGAGCAATAATGTCTGATGTGATCAACGAATATACCAACGGATCCGGAGCCGGGGCTTATCGTCATAGAAACGAATATAATCCTAACGTTTCTTCTGGTAGTTTTTTGTATCTTTAACTAAAGAAATGGTTTATGCCATTTTTGATTCCCACTTAGCCAAGGAAAGTAACGAATGCTCCAAACGAAGTTTATGCTCTTTGGTGTATCGAAATTCTTGAGCATCCTCATCAAAAAATTCTGCAGAAGGTATGACTAACTCTAACATTACTTAGCGAGCTTAAGTGCTGAGATATCGCCCTGAAGACTCTTCGGAATAATACCGTTAAAGAACTCGACCGCAGCATCACTATTCGTAGCAAGCTCAACAAACAACTGAGAATATGCCTCGGTCTGCTCGAACTCTGTACGAAGCTGCTCGCTCTTGATGAATCGCTTACCATCCGCGGACTTCTCGCCGTAAGCGTCAAGAACCAGCTTCTTAAAAATCTTCATAAGCTCAGGCACATCGCTAGTCTTGGAAACATTCTCAATAATCTGAGAAAGACCACCGTTAACCGAGGTCTCCATCTCAATAAGCTCAGCCTTATTGAAATTGAAATAAAAATCCTCAGTACGCTCAGTACCATTATAGTCAGTATAAGTAATAGACTTCTTAAGCATGGCGAATCCCCTTCCTATGAATTACCCAACGATCATAATCGATCTTCTATAGATATCGAGGTAGTGCTCCTCTTTCTAAGAGTTTTACTTCCATTTTGACAAACTAAGGAGGAGCTGACCTGGAAGTCAAGCCAGCCCCTCCTTGAAGCTACCTTAAGGTAACCTCCCCCTTCTTGCGAGCCATGTAACCAACGTTCGTACACTCAACCACAGTCACGACCTGACTAGCGGCACCAGCGATATGACGATCGGATGGTATAGTCACCCATCCATTAGAATCGGTGCACGCCATGTCATAAATCACAACGGGCTTTGCATTTGCGTTGGCAACCTTATACCTAAAAAGCATCCCGGAATCAGGATCGGGAAGTGTCAGAGTCGCGTGACCATCGCTGACGGCCGTAGCGGTCACAGAGAAGGTTCCTACGACGCTAAAAAATGCTGCTTCACCTGGTCAGGAAGTGGAAGATTAGGAGCAGTACTGGTACTTCCACCACCGTACAGAAGATCCTCAAACGTCTTAAGCTTCGCAGAATCAACAAGTGTCGAGTCGATCGTAATAATCGAAGTCGGCTTCATACCAGGAACGCTCACCGGATCGGACTGGCACTCCCACGAGAACGTCGTTCCCTCAGGAGAATCATTAACCGTCGTATAAGCCTTCTCAGACGGAGAAGCTGTCAGGCCGTAGACAAGGTGAAGCTTGTACCCGTATGTATCTCCCGCAGTATCGTTGCCAATCCTTGTACGATACGAAACTCCGAACTTGGCGCGAGTCTGCTGGCCAACCTTGATGCCATGGCCGAGCTCTGGCTGTCCATCAAGAGCGGAGAACTCGTCAGGATAGGTGTAGGCCTCGATCGTCGCAGAGAATGTCTCGGTCGAACGGATCGAACCATACTTGATGTTATCAGCCCACATATCGGAGGCCTCGGCACCAGCCGAAGTCTCAGTAACACCAGTGAGACCGTTCCAAGCCACGCCAGTATCGTATGCGTTGTTCTTACTATTCAGCGGATAGAGAACGCCATGATCGATGCCGAACTCGAAAACGCGCTTACCGGCATTATCCCAAGTAATAGCCGCCATAGTCTTCCTCCTTTACATTAGAAATATAAATTAAAAACCCAGTGATTTAAATTATCAGTGGTAAATGTGCGATCCATTATACACTTTGGAAGGCGAGCGATCTTATGTGGAATAGCACTATCTGGATTTCGATCGATCACCATTAACCGATAACGTGGCGTAAAAATATACGGATGGTTATCAGCAAACGACGCGTCTCCAGTATTCCACTGATAAATAACGCAGGGGTATTTAAGTTGAATGGACTCAGGAGGCTGGAAATATACGTTTGAGGATCCGAGCAATCCCTCAAGCATTTTCTGTAATTTAAGCCTCTGGTCCATTATAAACGCCCCCAATGGTAAGAATAAGACGAGGCCGCTGAACCTCAATCTCGGAGACCTTCCATTTCTGACACATCCATACAACATACTTAATTTTCGAGAAATTCTCGTACGCATACGGATCTGCCAGAATGCTAATACGATTCGAAATGTTTAGATCATCGTTAAGATAATCATTTCCTTGCCAGCGACTCGTATTCTTAAGGATGTCTCCTCGATAGAATCGTTCTTCGATGGTGTCCTCATAGACACCAGGGGCAGTCAGCCTTGATGTAGCATAGCCAACTGCCCCGTAGTATCTAGCCATATCAACCGCCTTACGTCAAAGCGGCAGAAACACCACTACGACGAGCCTTGTTATCAGCCGTAACCTCAACCAGTGTCACGAACTGACCGACAGCAGCCGGGATGGTCTTATCGGTCGGAAGGTCTGTCCAACCATCCGTGCAAACCTGGTCATATACGACTGTAGGCTTAGATGCTGCATCAGTCACCTTGTATACAACCTTGTTTCCGGTCTCAACCGCCGGTGTAAAGGTTACCATCGTCTTGCCACCAGCAACAGGAGAGGCTGTAATGCCTGTCAACTCGCCAATATGAGGTCGGTTATGCAGAACTGCTGTTGACCCAACAGAGCGAGCCTTAGCCTCATTAATTGTACACTCAACCACGGTCACGACCTGACCATCAGCAACTGTTACTTGCTTGTTATCAGGAACGGCCGTCCACCCATCAGTAGTGGCACAAACCTGATCATACACAAGCGTGGGGGTAGTGTTCGAAGCGGTAGACTTATACCTCATTGTGTTACCATTCTGAGGATTTTGTACCGAAAGCTGGGAGCTTCCGTTATCAATCCATCCGCCTGTAACGTTAAGCCTCCCAAGCGTAGGAGGTTCAGTTACTGTAATATCCGCAGAAGCAGACTTCTTGGGATCAGCAACAGACGTAGCAGTCACTTTTGCCTTGCCGGCCTTTTTGAGCGAGACGACCTTACTGTTGGTAGGGCCATCTTCTGTATCAAGGCTGACGGTCGTGGCATCACTCGTGGACCAAGTCAGATTCTTATTGGTAGCTTCCTCCGGAAGAACCTGAGCCTGGATAGTGAGCTTTGTACCAACGACACCCGTCGTCTCAGTAGATGTGATTTCAACCGAGGACGGGGTTACGCTTTTGGGGTGGACTCAACCGCAATCGCAGAATACGGCTTGATCAGAGCACCGGAAATACGGGTCTCGGTCAGGTACTTCATCTGGTTGTAGTCAATGTCGAAGTCGTCAAACATGTTGACGGAGCCACCCTTGTCGGCACCAACGTTGTAGTCCGAAAGGTTAACGATAATGCCGCGGAGCGTATAGGTCTTCTTGTTGGAGCTATCGCCCGTCTCACGGGTAAGGTTCTCCATGACCGGAACCTCAACAATGTCCTTAACACGGAGCTTCTTGGCAAGATCTTCCTTAGACAGATAGAGATCGCGTCCCGTGCTATCAGTCAGGAGAAGCATGTCAGTAAGCATATCGGTCGAGGTGAACAGCGTCGGATTACCAGAACCCTTGTAGTCCTTACGAGCTTTGATAGCACCGCGGATAAACTGCTTCGCAACGTCCTCATCGCTCGCATTAGCCTCAAGCTGAAGCTTAACGTTGATCGTGTAGAAGGCGTCGTCGGTCCAGATCGGGCGGACGTGAGCCTCCTGAATCTTCTCCTCAGCGGCGGCAGAACGACCGTCACCAACAAGAATCGCACGAGCGATCTCCTCATCAAGCATGAGGCGCATCTCGGTCTTAAGCCAAGCAACCACATCGAAGCTCGTGATGTCGATCAGATCATCGCGGTCGAGCTTCTGCTTCTTATAGATCGTCTGGGGGTCAGTCGTACGCTTCAGAAGCGGGAAGACCTCTTCCTTCTTCTGGTTCCCCTTGATATAACCCTTGGCGCGAGCCTCATCAGCGGTGATATTGGCGAAGACAGACTTAACACGAGAGAACGGCGTGTGGGCGACACCGGCCATGACTGTCTTGACCCACTCCATGTCGCGAGCCACGAAGCCCGGGACATTGGTCACAGACTGGTAGTCGGGGAAAAGATCCCCAATCTGCTTAATACCATAGTTCTGATCACTATGTGCAAGCGCGTCATCAACAGTAATGTCCTCGTAACCGTGCTGAAGTGCGGACTCCTTAAGAGATCCATAGCGCTTCATATCACGGAGAATCTCGGCGAAATCCTCATTACGACGAGCCATGTGAGCCATGCAATCCTCATCATTCTCGAAAACGTTGTGCTTCATATTCCCATCCTCCTCGTCAATCTGGTCAGAGTCGTCGTCCTCGCCCTCAGCAGCCATGCCAATCAGAGCATACAGAAGGGTTCTCTGCTCCTCTGTCATGCTATCAATAATGTCCTGGGCAGTCTTATCAGTATCGTCATCCTGAGGCTGAGCATTGGGATCCGTAGTAGCCACAGAACCCTCCTTTTTCATAGTTACATCGTCTGCATGAGACAGCTCGAGCGGCTCGTTAAAATAGATGATGGCCTCTTCGGTCTCATCATCGTCGTGAGCCATAACAGTCTCAATATATGCACCGGGATTTGCCCCAGCGAGCACCAAACTTACCTCTCGAATAGCGCCATGAAGCACATCGTGACCGCGCTGCTTAAGCTTATTAGCATAGATCGAGAGGGCCGTAATATCGCCATGCTGAACCTGAGACTTAGCATCCCGACCAGCCTCAGTATCATTAAACGAACCGAAGCAATAAACGCCATCAGGACGATTCTGCAAGAGAGCATGACCAAGAATATTATTGACGTTAACGTGATCGTGCTGATAGACCAGTGGAACTTTCATGCCATCACAGTCGGCAAAAGCGTTCTTGCGAATTACACGACCATCCGAGCAACGAATATCGTTACGGGTCGCGTAACCAGCGAAATCCCACTTCTCCATGTTACCTCCTTACTTTTATTTAACACTATATTGTCGTGGTTCGGCTTGATAACTTTGTCATTCGCCACTCACAGGAAAATCTTGGCTTCCATTTTGATCTATTACCAATGGGTCTTCCCGAACCCCATAATCCTCTGGAGCGATAAGATTCTTATTACGAAGCTCGTCAGCAGAAGGATCAGAGGAGGGCTTGAATCCAAGCCCTGTGCGGAACTCGTTACCAGTAAGAACCTCATTACGACTAAGAGAATCAACCAATGTGGCGATCTGAGTAATGTTAAGATAGCGGAACGGATCCTGAAACGTCATGATCGTCTGATGCTGAGATCGAGCTGTCTTACTCAGAAACTTTCGAGTCATCTCGTCGGTAATTGCCTTGATGATCGGGGCAATCAAACGCTGATAGTAATTATTCATCGTCTCGGCTGATGCAGTGCCATTCAGAACCGTTTGATCGATACTCAGCTGAGAATAAAGCTGATTAGTAAGATCATTAATCTGGCTCTGAAGTGTATTCTCTACCGGACGATTAAGCTGAGTAACATGTTCAGCCGCATCGATATAGGCGATCCCATACTTAGAATTGGTAAGCTGACACTCAATCTCTTTACGACGAGTCTCTGCTCGCTTAGTCTGCGTCTCAGTCCTAATCGAGTAAGGAAGCTGAACAATCATATCAAGCTTTGTCGAGTTTGTGCGGGCATCGGCCTGATCAAGAAGACCAAGCTTGTAAACGAGTCGCTTAAGAGTTGAATTAGTCTCGTTCATGACTTCATAGAATGGATTCTTCGACGATACCAACCATCGACTTAGGAAGTGTAACCATCTGCCGCTGGCCATCGTTCTCGTTATACAGCATCACATCGACATACTTTGGATGCCACGATACGATCTTACCAACTCGAAGACTGAGAATTTCATAGGATTCTGTCTTCAAAGGATCGTACTTTGTATCGACAGGAACGATTGCAACGCAACCCTCGTCGAGTAGAGAATATGCAACATCAAGCATAAACGAGCTGCCAGTTTGATCGATGTTCGCCTCGACATTAAGACATTGGTTCAAAGAAGAATTAATGGTCTCTAAATATCGACCGTTATCATCCACTCGAACATGCTCGAAAGTTGTAGTAGAAACATCAACCGCGATGCGATTCTTGATTGAGGAGATGATCGTGCGCTCTGCTCCACCGAACAAGAGTCGAGGACGAGCCGGATCGGAACCGAAGCCAGGCCCAATATCCGCCGAATATTCTCGCTCCTGTTCGAATGCATTCCAGGAATTCTTTGGTTTAACGAACGTTAACGTCTTTATGCAAATCACCTCCCTCCACGAATTTAAAAGCTAAGAATTCTGTCGAGCCATCTTAGCCTTCTGTTGGCGGTACCTTGGGACCACAAAATCAACTCCCCCATCTATGATCAATTTTTCAGAATCGCTTTCCCAGCCTTAATGGCAGCTTTTCCATAAGGGCTGTTAACAACTCCATATAACGTGCCAACAGTCCCAAGGAGTTTATTTGTAACGCGTAATCCTCGATCTATCCCTTTTGGATTTAACCGCTTATAATTCTGTTCAAGCTGCATTCGTTCGTTAAGGAATTTAAGCTCAGAATTAGAAAGCTCTTTGTATGTTTTCTTTCTGAGAGATTTGGAAGTTTCATAGTCAGACCTCTTTTCTAAACGGGAGGGGATTCGAGACTTTCTCCGCCCCCATTTCATACCAAGAACACCGTAATGCATTAAGCAATCATTCATGAAATCATCCTTTCTCATCAAACGCTTTTCCCTGAGTTATCTATTTTTCCAGAACTCAACATATCTTCGATCGGATTCCATTTTGACGCACCTCCTCTACCTGAATGAGGCATCGCCAGAGACATTCGTCAGCTATCTTGGTCATGGCCTCAGAAGCCTGAGAAGTGGAAGGAGGATCAAACATAAGCTTAACTCGAAAGTTAACAAATGACTTAGCACACTCGACGTCCTGAAAATTTCCAAGAAACTCTGACCAAGTTTGCTCAGAATCTTTGACTATGAAGCTTTCCTTGCCAATTCCATTCTGAACAAGTGTCATTAGATTAAGATTGATGATTGGGATAATCTCATCGTCAAATGCGTTATAATCAGGATCGAGACCAAGACTCTTCTTAACTGAATCAAGAATACTTTCGCCCATTAATCCTCCTTTCTATTCAAACATATCTCGATTAAGTTTATAAGCAATATAAGCATCCATCATAGCTGCAACCGCATCGATTTTATCCTGATGGCGCTTCTTATAAAGCTTACGGTTTCCGTTAGTATCCTCAAGAGTAATGGCATTACCCATACAGAAGCTCACAAGCTCTTCGTCGAAAATGAGTTTGCGATTCTCAGCGAGTTTCTTTAGTTCTCCAAGAGGAACAGATTCGGTCTTGGCCCCTTGGATCACTTTTTCAATTCCGTACGGCCCATTCTCGGTAGACCACCGCTTTACAAAATCTTTAGCGTTATACGGATCGTATCCAAAGCAGCAAACATCATACTCGTAGTCGGTAATCATGTGGTCAAGATCATCATACACCCGATTCATATCAAGTGCTACACAGTCGAGCACAACAAGAGACCCCTCTTGCATAAATTCATCGTATTTCATACGAGTAGCCGGGGTAAGCTTGTTCATTGTGTCAGAGGAAATATAACACCGAGTCTTAACGCCATATTCTTCTCGAGAAAGAGGGAAGAGAAACGTAAACGCGCAGAAGTCGTCACCTTGAGAAAGGTCCGCTCCCATAGCACACGGCATTTGCCAGAAATCATGCTTCTTATGAGGAAGTGTCTCTTCGTAGGTAAAGTAATATGTATAACCCTCAAGAGGGATGCCGAATCTCTTGGCCAAAATATCGTTACGAGCAGACGGAGCCTTCTCAGCTCGCTCAACGTCAAGTTGATACGTCTCGTAAGTCACTGTCTTACCAATATTCGGGGCGGCCTTCATCCACAAAGAAGGATCAGCTACCTCAGAAACATCATCTAGCTTGTAATACCAAATGGAAACATGAGGGTTCGAGTATTCTCCTTTGAGAATGTCCATAAGTTCCATTTTGATTGAGTCGCCGACACCGTTTCGAACAGTGCCTTCAGAACTGATGGCTATAATAAGCCAATCGTCCATCTTAGATGCGCCCTGCTCGATAGCTCCGATGACATCCTCACGAATATCGCTAGAAAGCCACTCATCAACACTCGAAACTTTAGGACGAAGACCCTGTAGCTTATCAATCGACATTGGGCGAGCTTCCAATTTCGATCCTGTTAGGAAATTCTCGATTCCTTTTTTAGTTGATGCTAGCTTTACTCGATCTGCCGGATTTCCTGTTGTATTTTGAAGAGATCCGTCTGTAAGGAATTTGAATAATGGACCGCGAGCTCTAGTTATCGACGTCCTGATGGGGTCAAGAACCTCATCAGCTTGTCGAATAGTTGGGGCTGTAGTAATTTGTGATGTCGTACTTGTATCGACATTTAGGAACCATGACTGCATACAAGAAGCGTACATGGATTTGGCGCTTCCTCGACTCACGATAATATATTGCTTGTTAACGAGTCGCTTTTTGATACGCTTCGTAACGTAGCTACCCCCATGACCGTCTGGTCGAGGTTCATAAACAGATCGGTCAACAAAATAATACCAGCCCAAAACTTGCTCAGCCCATAGCTTAAACGTGTCAAGAAGATTCAAGTTGGATCCGTCAGTTAAAGTGAGCTCACTCTCACAATATTTAATCCATCCCTCAACAGGAGCTGGATCATAGTAAATTCCAGGATTTCGAATTAGATTGTCGATACGGTTCATCTCCATGGAAACCTCTCGACACACTGGGATTTCCCCAGCTATAACCTTATCCCTAAACTCGGAATAGTATCGAGGGGTTTCGGTGTTCGAGAGTGCCACAAAGAATCACCTACTTCCTAAGAAATCATATAATCGAAGAACCGCCCATCATGCTTGGTTTCCTTCTCGCCAGGAACAGGAGGAGATTTAAGCCTTAGCAAATTCCCTACAATGACCAATCTTCATTTCTTTATTACCAAAGCCGTGTATCGCCAGGTTTTCTCTCGATAGGATCTTTTGGTAACAGATTTTCGTCACCGTAATGGATTGCTTCGTGAGTCATGTGAGACACACAAACCAAATTATCCATATCAAAAACTTTAGAACTTCTGGATTCAATATCTTCTATACTTAATGGGTTGATGTGATGAATTATAACTCGGCCATAAATTCCGTAACCATCGAGAGCCATATCACAGCCCATATCACGTACAATAACTCGATTACGAATCTTTTTCCATTCGTACGACGTATATAAGGCTTGATTTAAAAATCGATCATGCCCAAACGTATCAATCCCAACAATACCATCAAGTTTTAAATACTTAAAACGATCAAGTAACGTTGGATATTGAATAAGCTCAGAATATGTACGCCACATTAGTACGGCTCATCTTCGTCGTCAGATTCTCCACCATAAGCTCGCATAGCACTGAGAGCTTTCTGATAGAGCTCCTCAACTCTCTTCTGAGACTTGATTTGCTCAGTTTTTGCCGCAAGAAGTTCGTTCTCTTTAGTAAGCTTCTCGTTTTTAAGCCTAGATTCGCTCGATCCGAGTCGAAGATAATGAACTAGGAGCTGTGTAGAGGCTGTTCCATCAAGAATCTTCTGCTCAGCAAGATCAATCGCCTCAGAAATCAGCTGATTCTCACGAGCTTCTGGGGTTAATGCCGGAGCTCGCCCCCTTTTAGACCTTGGCACCTCTGCACACCTCCTAGTTCGTTACCGGTTTAGAATGGGTTTTATAAGGAACTCCTAGAGAACCCTGTGAGAATGCATAGACTTTTAAGCTATGAATTCGGGGTAATTCATAGTCTCTTGAAAGGAGATGGGCTCACCAGTACCCATTTTGTTTTTAATCTATGCATCCTCATAGGATTCTCTAGGAGTCCGCTAAATCAACAACTCTTTACCTGAATAAAGTGGATAAGCTTCTCTGGCGGAATTTCATAGTCATACTCAAGAGTATATAGTGCGTTCTTACGCATTGGATTGATTAACGCCGAAAGAATAACGCGATCGTTATCTTCCTGAGTAATCTCGCAATTCCCAGAAGCTTCTTCCTCATTATCGCATGTTAACTTGTAGGTTGCCTTTGTGACTTCGAAGGGAACTTTGTTGAAGCTCTGAACCAAGATACGGACACGCTTCTGTTCCCCAAAGTCAAATGTGGTAGACTCTATCATCTGTCACCTTAACAATTTTACCATGTATGGATGAATAAGAAGTCGTGCTCGAGTCCTCGTTAGCCATTCAACACTAACCTCAACGTGAAGATGACCTCTTGTACCTAGATGGTTCTCGGCCCAAATTTCAATATCCTGTAGCCCAGGCTTTCCCTCCGCATAACCTTCCCAATATCCTGGTCGATTAGTGACTGGACTAAAGGTTACTTCCTGCTCGTTAACTATACCCCAAACACGGACTATCATTTTGACTAGTCCTACTCAGAGGCGGCTGGGGCATCAGTAACCTTGAAAGTAATCTTGATCCTGCCGCCGGCGTCAACCGTAGTTGCCTCGGTAACCACGTCGGTGATTATAGGAGCCTTGGTGTCGAGATTAACTGTGCGGACAACCGTGGTTGTCTTACCAAGAGAATCGGTAGCGACAACCCTAATGGTATTAGCGCCCTCGACCAGATCAATTTCCTTGGAGAACGACCCGGAAGTAACCGTAACGGAGCTACCGTTAATAGTAACACTGGAAAGCGTAACGGCGTTAGACCCAGGGGAAGCCGTACCAGCAACAGTAACCTTCCTAGAATTGGTCCAGATGTTATCAGCAGGAGAGGTAACATTAAGTAACGGAGCCGCTGTAGAAATGACAAACTGAACTGTAGCGACAGCAGATTTATTACCGTCGTTATCCGTTACGTCAACAGAAACAGTGTTCTGACCATCGGAAAGACCGGTAGCGTGATACGTTCCGGTAACAGTTCCATCACTTTCAGGACTGCTATAACTAATCCCCGACGTAATTTTCTTGCTGTTAACAACAAGATTGACTGAACTCGTATTAAGGCCAGAGCCGCCAGCATCCTTAAGCTTGAAAATAATCGTCTGCGTGGCACTACCAAGGACAGAACCAGAAGTCGGCGATGTAATCGTAGCAGTCGGGGCAGTCTTCTCAAGAACGCGAATCTTAAGCTTCTGACCATATGTTGGATCATCCGGACCCATCTGAACTGTATTGTTAGCCGCGTCAGTGGCGTGGAGCGTTACTCCATACACGTGATTGGGCTGAGACCACGAAGACGCAGATGGTGCGTCAGCCGTAACAACATAAACTCCGTTGACCTCATCATAAGTAGCGGCACGTTTAACACCATTAATCATGGCGTAAACTTCTCTGATATTGCTCATGATAGACACCCCTCTTTCGTTAAGTGAACCCCATACAGGATTTCTGTAAACTGAGTTATTATCGAGAATGGCATTGTAATATGCAGGGGTATATGATACCCCATCGTCTCGTATGTTCTTGCCTAAATTGTCCAAAACGAACTGATTCGTCGAATCTCGAACGTACGAATATGCTATCGGAATATAATGAATAGTCCCATCATTATTAGTTAGCCGAAAGCGAAGATGAATCGAACTAGAAACGATCACTTCAGTTCCAGAAACATTAACAACCGATCCGAATTTCACTTAACGAAAGAGGGGTGTCTATCATGAGCAATATCAGAGAAGTTTACGCCATGATTAATGGTGTTAAACGTGCCGCTACTTATGATGAGGTCAACGGAGTTTATGTTGTTACGGCTGACGCACCATCTGCGTCTTCGTGGTCTCAGCCCAATCACGTGTATGGAGTAACGCTCCACGCCACTGACGCGGCTAACAATACAGTTCAGATGGGTCCGGATGATCCAACATATGGTCAGAAGCTTAAGATTCGCGTTCTTGAGAAGACTGCCCCGACTGCTACGATTACATCGCCGACTTCTGGTTCTGTCCTTGGTA
>CYGL01000340.1_pt1 | contig 20119 bp, 20 predicted proteins | sample 485531 | NCBI WGS metagenome assembly CYGL01 (sample SAMEA3497897, study PRJEB9818) | human gut metagenome | reverse complement strand
GTGACACGCTTAGCTGATTCCAAACACTCAGTTTTAGCAGCCAACCATTCTTTTTGTTAGATAATATGTCCTGTTCTAATTTTCTCTGGTAGATCCTAGTTTTAAATAATGAGTTATTACCTGAGATGAAGCTGTTCCATCTCGCAACTGCTGTTCAGCTAAATCTGTCGCCAAAGATATAAGTTGATTCTCTCTAGCTTCTGGAGTAATTGCTGGTACGACTTTTACCTGGATTTTTTGGTAGAATCCTTACTCTTTTTCATAATATAATCACACCTTTCTATTGGTTTCATCGCACTTATGATACACTTTTTATATTTTAAAGCCTGTACTTGTCGACCGCTTTGGATTAAAAAGGCCTACCTTACATCCTTTCTAACCTGTGTGATCTTATATAACCTCTCATTTTTGTATTTCTCCTTTCTGATAAATCTGAAAATGTCACTCGTACAGGCTTTAAAATATAAAAAGTGTATCATAAGTGCGATGAAACCAATAGAAAGGTGTGATTATATTATGAAAAAGAGTAAGGATTCTCCAAAAAATCCAGGTAAAAGTCGTCCAGCAATTACTCCAGAAGCTAGAGAGAATCAACTTATATCTTTGGCGACAGATTTAGCTGAACAGCAGTTGCGAGATGGAACAGCTTCATCTCAGGTAATAACTCATTATTTAAAACTAGGATCTACCAGAGAAAAATTAGAACAGGACATATTATCTAACAAAAAAGAATGGTTGGCTGACTAAAACTGAGTGTTTGGAATCAGCTAAGCGTGTCGAAGAACTGTATTCCAACGCTATTGATGCTATGCGAAAATACGGCGGACAGAATTCTGTTTCTGAAGAATATGATGATGAGTACGATGACTATGATTAGGACATATTCTGATTTACTTAAATTAAAAACTTTCAAAGATAGATTCGAATATTTAAACTTATCGGGAAATGTTGGTAATTCTACTTTTGGGTATGATAGATATTTGAATCAACGATTGTACAAATCGTCATCGTGGCAAAAAGTCAGAGATAAGGTTATTATACGTGATGATGGATTAGATCTTGCGTGTGCTGAAAAACCGATATTTGGAAGAATTGTGATACACCACATGAATCCAATAACAAAAGATGATATTTTGTATAGGCCAGATTATGTTTTTAATCCAGAATACCTAATATCTGTATCAGAACAAACTCATAAGGCAATACATTATGGAGATTTTTCATTAATTAGCAGCACTTTGATTGAACGAAAGCCTAATGATACAATACCATGGAGGTGACATTATGGGTTCAATACTAAACGACATAAAAAAATTATTAGGTATAACAGAAGATTATCATGCTTTTGATACTGATATAATTGTCCACATAAATACTACATTTTCTATACTTAACGATATGGGAATAGGCCCTGAAAAACCGTTTTCGATAGTAAATTCAGAAAACAAATGGAGCGAATTCATTAATGATGATGAGACTTTATTAAAAGTAAAAACGTACATTTATCTTAAAGTTAGATTACTGTTCGATCCGCCGCCTTCTTCATCGGTACTTGAAGCTTACAATAATCAGATTAAAGAACTGGAATGGAGAATGTATTCCAAGAACGATTATATATAACGAGGTGAAATCAAAATGAATAATAATGAGCTTTATCACCATGGAATACTAGGTATGAAATGGGGAGTTAGAAGAACGCCTGAACAACTTGGCTATAAAACTTCTAATAAGAGAAGGAGAACTAAAACTGTACGTGAAAAAAAAGCAGAAGCAAGAGCGGCTATAAAAAAAGCTAAGTTAAAAGCAAAAACTGATTTAAAATTGGCTGATATACGGCGTAAAAATCAAGAGAAGATCGATCGAGCTGCAGCTAAAGATTTTGCTAAAAAACAGGAACAACTTGCTAAAGAACAGTCAAAAATTGATAAAAAGAATCATAAAATTCAAGTTAAAGAACAGTCAAAGATTGATAAAAAGAATCGCAAAATTCAAGCCAGAGAAATGTCAAAACTTGAGAAACAGCAAAAAAAATCACTGGCTAAGCGTTTTGTGCAATCTGCTTTCAATGATGTTGTTAAACCTGCGGCTATCAGTGCCGGAAAAGACTTAGCTACTGAATACATGAAAAAAATAGGAATCGAAAAATTGGGTTTAAAAAAGCAGTTAAGCGAATATGAGAGAGTTGCAGCAGAAGCTAAAAAATTAAAAAATCTAAAAGACATAGCTGGTTATAAAGATTTCTTTAAAGAACGTTCAGATAAGATGAAAGAAGACGCTATATCTGCGGAAAAAGAAAGAAAGAAAAAAGCTGAAGAAATGGCTAATCAGCAGGCTAAAGATAAAGCCAATAGACAAAATCCATATAAAGATCAGGTTCGTTTTAACGAACAATTTACTGATGAATACGGTCGCAGCCCTGCTAGTAATTACAATACTTCTTCTGATACATATTCAAACACATATCGTAACGAAATTCAAAATGGATTAGCTACTGTCAAATCGTATAGTAAAACATGGGATTCTAAATACAATCAGTATGTGTATGAGGTGCCGTTCACTGACATACCCAATGAATATTCATCTTCTGGAGAGAAATTTGTTAGAAGATTATTAGGTAGTTGAGGTGATTAATTGTGTTATCGAATACGGCTACTCCTAAGTATTATGGAGAATTTAGAGAACGTGTAATAAATGGAGAAATACCGGTATGCGAAACTATCTCCATGCAAATGCATAGAGTTGATGCCTTGATCGATAATCCTAATATATGGTACGATAGTGATGCTGTAGAAGGTTTTATTTCTTTTTGCGAAAACGAATTGACCCTTACAGATGGAACTGATTTAAAACTGTTAGACAGTTTTAAATTATGGGCCGAAGATGTTTTTGGATGGTATTATTTTATAGCGAAAAGTGTGTATACACCTAATTCAGATGGGCATGGTGGACATTACGTTAGAAAAAGAATAAAAAAGCGTTTAATAAACAAACAATTTCTTATTGTTCCCAGAGGTAATGCTAAATCACAATACGAGTCGTATATACATGACTATTTTTTAAACATTGACACATCTACAACTCATCAAGTGCATACCGCCCCAACTATGAGACAAGCTGAAGAAGCCATACTGCCAATGAAAACAGCTATTTCAAGAGCTAGAGGACCGTTGTTTAAATTTTTAACAGAAGGTTCATTGCATAATACAACCGGTTCGGCAGCAAATCAGCTTAAATTAGTTGCAACAAAAAAAGGTATAATAAATAAGTTAACTAATTCATTGGTTGAAATAAGGCCAATGTCTATCGATAAACTGCAAGGTCTGAATAGTAAAATCAACACGGTCGACGAATGGCTATCGGGAGATATCAGAGAAGATGTTATAGGTGCCTTAGAACAAGGTGCTTCGAAAAACGACGATTATCTAATAATTGCAGTTAGTTCAGAAGGTACTGCGCGAAATGGCCCTGGCGATAGCATCAAAATGGAATTGATGGATATCTTAAAAGGTGATTACATAAATCCACATGTTTCCATATGGTGGTATCAGCTTGACGATATTAGCGAAGTAGCTAGACCTGAATTGTGGGAAAAGGCGTGCCCGAATATTGGAAAATTAGTTAGCTATGAAACATATCAAGCTGAAGTAGAAAGAGCCGAAAAAGTTCCATCTGCTAGAAATGATATTTTAGCCAAAAGATTTAATTTACCAATGGAAGGTTTTACTTATTATTTTACATACGAAGAGACCAAGCCACATCGCAAAAGAGATTTTTGGCAACTTCCATGCGCCATGGGTGCTGACCTTTCACAGGGTGATGATTTTTGTGCTTTTACATTTTTGTTTCCTTTACGTAATAATGAGTTTGGCATAAAAACCAGATGCTACATAACGTCAAGAACACTAGCTAATCTTTCTTTAGCTATGAGAAACAAATACGATGACTTTATTAATGAAGGCAGTTTAATTGTGCTTGACGGTTCCGTGCTAGATATGATGGATGTATATGATGATCTCGATCAGCATATAATTGATAACCAATACGACATTCGCTGTTTCGGTTATGATCCATATAATGCCAAAGAATTTGTAAATCGATGGGAACAAGAAAATGGACCGTTCGGCATAGTAAAAGTTATACAGGGTGCTAAAACTGAATCTGTTCCGTTAGGTGAATTAAAAATATTGGCAGAAGATAGAATGCTCCTTTTCGACGAGGAAATGATGTCTTTTGGTATGGGTAATTGTATAGCAATGACTGATACAAATGGTAACAGAAAACTTTTAAAGAATAAAAGAGAAGAAAAAATCGATCCGGTTTCAGCTATGCTTGATGCTTATGTCGCTTATAAAGACAACAAAGATGCTTTTGAATAAAGAGGGTGAACCAAAATGAATAACAACGAATTATATCATTACGGTGTTCTTGGTATGAAATGGGGTGTACGAAGAACCCCCGAACAACTAGGACACCATGTCATTCCAAAAGGAACAAAAATGTATAGAGCCACAGTTAATAATAAAGAATCCATTAACGGTTCAAAATATGTTACATATTTAAAAGTGGATAGAGATCATTACCGTGGAACATATGCTGACGAATTAAGATCAAATTCTGGTAAAAGCCGTTTAGATAATCTTTATGAAAAAACATATAAATTAAAAGAAAATTTACATGTGCCATCGCGAGTTGAACTCGAGCAAGTTCATCATAAAGTAATGTCTGATAAAAAAACGAGAGAAAAAATTTTTAAAGCTTATTTCGACGTCGCTGTCAGAAACGATATAGATTTGTGGGAAGACCCATCAATTACTGAAAAAGATTTTACACGAATTGGCAAAGAAAGAGCTATGGAAAGTTTAAAAAAGTATAATTCTATGAAATCATCTGAGGTTTTTGACATAGCATCAAAGGTTTTAGGAACACAACCGGAATACAAAGAAGCGATAATAGCCGAACTTAGAAAGCAAGGTTATAACGCGATGGTTGATGAAGCTAGCGTCGGCGGAAGAAATGGCTATATACCAGAGGGTGTAGAACCATTGATAATATTCGACGGTGCCGAAAGCTTATCCGAAAAATCAACCAAAAAAGTAACAAATAATGTTCAAGCGAAAGCAACTAAAAGATATGATAAGTGGAGCAATGCATCATATAGACAATGGAAACGTGATGAGAGAAACGGTATTGAATGGTAAGCCAAGGAGGTGCAAATCAAAATGAATAACAACAACGAATTATATCATTACGGCGTTCTTGGTATGAAATGGGGTGTACGAAGATCTCAATATAAGACAAAGAAAAACTACCGTCTCGAAAAAAAAGCTTTAAAATATGATAAAAAAGCGGCTGTTTTAACGAAAAAGTCGGAAAAAATTCATGCCGATAAAGATTTGGAAGAATCTAATAAACATGCTATAAAAGCGGCTAAGTATTTGAAAAAAGCTTCTAAGTTGAAAACAAAATCGTTAAAAACATCCAGCGAATTTGTAAAAGGTCGTTTTAATAAAAAAGCATCGACATTGGAATATAAGGCCGCTAAAAAACAGATAGAAGCCAATCGATTATCTAAAACAGCTAGATATGGTTCTGAAGCTATGAAGTATTCGGTTAAAAGCGATAAGGCAAGAAAAGCGGCTGCTAAAATGCGAATGCTGATAGCTAATAACGTATACTATGCTGAAAAGATTAATCGAAAAATTAATTCGGCTGATGCGGAAACGCGTAAAATTATAAGTTCTTATATCGATGAACTAAACAAAAAATAGTCATGTATAGGAGTAATCAAAATGGAGTTTAATATAGGTTCTAGGATTAAAAAAGCCTGGAATGCATTTACCAACAGAGATCCGACACCACATAACAGAGGAAATGTATATTCGATACGACCAGATAGAGCATATTTTTCAAGGGGTAATGAACGTTCTATCATTAATACCGTTTATACAAGGATTGCTTTAGACGTATCTCAGATAGAAATCAAACATTGTAAACTTGATGAGAATGAACGATATTTGGAAACAGTAAATTCTGGTTTGAATAAGTGTCTTAATTTTTCAGCGAATACCGATGAGACAGGAACCGCATTTCGTTTAGATATGGTTATATCTATGCTCGATGAAGGATGCATCGCTATTGTGCCAACAGAAACATACGGCGAAGATCCTCGATATAGTGAAAATTATCGAATTGATCAGCTTCGTGTAGCAAAAATACTCGAATGGATGCCTAAGCATGTACGAGTACGCATATATGATGAAACTGATGGAAACAAAAAAGATGTTGTGTTGCCTAAAAAAATGGTTGCCATTATTGAAAATCCATTCTATTCAATAATGAATCAGCCTAACAGCACATTACAGCGATTAATACGGAAACTTTCTTTATTGGATGTAACTGATGAAGCTACTGCGTCTGGAAAATTGGATTTAATTATATCATTACCATATGCAGTGAAGACTCCAGCACGAAAAAGGCAAGCTGAAGAACGAAGAGAAGACATAGAGAGACAGCTTTCGGGAAGCAAGTATGGAATAGCTTACACAGATGGAACTGAGCATATTACGCAGTTAAATAGATCGTTGGAAAATAATCTAATGAATCAAATCAAATACTTAACTGATTTACTATTTAGCCAATTGGGCATAAATCAGGGAATATTAGATGGCACTGCGAATGAAGAAACAATGCTTAATTATTACAATCGTGTTATAGAACCAATAACGACTGCTATAACTGATGAGTTTAAACGAAAGTTTCTTAGCAAAACTGCTCTATCTCAACGACAGTCTATATTAGCTTTCAGGAATCCATTTAAGTTAGTACCTGTTAATTCTGTAGCTGAAATAGCTGATAAATTTACTCGTAATGAGATATTAACCTCTAATGAGGTAAGACAGATTATCGGATTTAAACCATCTGATGATCCTAAAGCCGATCAACTTATAAATAGTAACATTAGTCAGAGTAATGAGACTATAGAAAAAATAAACGATGAAAGTAGTGATCAAAATGGAGAATAACACTAGTTATGATTTTTCAGGATGGGCCACCAGAAACGATTTGCTTTGCTCGGATGGTGTAACCATTAAAAAAGATGCATTTAAAGATAATGATGGTAAATGGGTACCATTAGTGTATAACCATGATCATTCTAATCCGGATGCTATTTTAGGAAAAGCTTATCTGGAAAATCGCGATGAAGGTATATATGCCTATGGTATATTTAACAATAGCGATTCTGGTAAAATGGCCAAAGAAGCGATACAGCATGGCGATGTTAGATCTTTATCCATTTATGCAAATCAATTAAAAAAAATGGGTAATGATGTCGTACGTGGTAACATAAAAGAATTGAGTCTTGTTATATCTGGTGCTAATCCTGGAGCGTATATTGATTTCGTTGTAGCACACGGAGAAGAAGGCGAAGAAGGATTTTATGCATCCTATGATGAAAACATTATGCTGTATCATAGCGATAACAAAAAGGAGGAAAACAAAATGGCAGAAAACAATACTGATTCAAAAAAGGATCAGGATAAAACAATCAAAGATATCGTCAATAGCATGACCGATGAGCAGCAGAATGCAATGTATGCCCTTATTGGTATGATGATTGATGAACAAAAAAATGACGAAAATGACGAAGGAGATGACGACATGAAACACAATGTATTTGAAAGCGACGACATGAACGAGGATACTGTTCTTATGCACTCAGAATTGATCAACGATTCTATTTCTGATGCTAAGAGATTTGGTTCATTAAAAGAGAGTTTTATTCAGCATGCAGCTGATGCAGGTATCGATAACATCGAGTATCTTTTCCCGAACGACCACGAACTCAACGTTCCACCTAAGTTTGTAAAAGAAGATGAGACATGGGTCGGCAAGGTTATGAGCTGCAAACACACGCCATTCAGCAGAGTAAAAACAACTTTTGGTATTTTTGATGTTGAAGAAGCCCGCGCAAGAGGTTACATTAAAGGTAACATGAAGAAAGAGCTTGCTCTGAGTCTTATGAAGAGAACAACGTCGCCAACAACCATTTATTCTAAGATGAAGATCGACAGAGATGATGTTGTTGATATTACAGATTTTGACGTTGTTGCTTGGCAGAGAAATGAAATGAGAGGTCTCCTCAACAAGGAAATTGCAACTGCAATTCTTATCGGCGACGGCAGAAGCGCTGCTTCAGATGATAAGATTAACGAACTTAATGTGCGACCTATTATTACAGATGACGATTTCTATACCATTAAGTATACTGTTAAAGAAGGCGTTGATTACACAACAGCTGCTAATGACAGTAAAGAAAAGGGTATTATCAGAGCTGCCGTTAAGGCTCGTAAGGAGTATAAGGGATCCGGCAACCCAACATTCTTCACAACAGAAGACGTGCTTACAAGTCTTCTTCTTATTGAAGATCAAAATGGAAGAAGAATTTATGAAAGCGAAGCTGCTCTTGCTACAGCAATGCGTGTAAGTTCTATTGTTACCGTTACAGAGATGGAAAGACTTACTGATACTTATGGTATCATTGTAAACATGCAGGACTACACCGTTGGTGCTGATAAAGGCGGCGAAGTATCAATGTTTGACGATTTCGATATTGACTTCAATCAGATGAAGTATCTTATGGAAACTCGAATCTCAGGTGCTCTTACAACTCCTTATTCGGCGATTGTTCTTAAGAAGGCTTAATTCGAATCATTATATTTTTAAGGAGGATTAATAATGGATACAATCTATAATGTAGCTAATGATAAGTATGTTGGCTCAGCAATTGTTTATGCTAAGGCTGACGGTTTTGGTTACATCGATTCAGAAACAAAGACCAAAGTCGATTCCAAAACACTTAAGCATCTTTTCGAAGCTGGCACTTTGCTTGTAAGAGATGGAAATGTTGATTATCGACCTGTCAGTTGTACAACATCAGGCAAAGTAACTACGGTTACATACGCGAAAACTAATACAACAGCTTTTGCCGTAGCATCTATTAAATCAGCATAAGACTGAACGTCGGGGGAATTCAAAATGGCAAAATACTTTGGTGTTATTGGATATGTTACAACAGAAGAAGTAGAACCTGGAGTATGGGTTGAAAAATCAATTGTTGAACGTGAATATTATGGTGATTTAAAGCGTAATTCGAGAAGATATTCTTTATCATCTAATGTTAATGGCGACATAAGCATATCGAATCAAATAAGTATTTTGTCAGATTCCTATGCTAATGAACATATCGAGGATATGAGATATATTACTTATCTAGGAAAAAAATGGACTATTACTGATATAGAAGTTGAGTATCCTAGATTAACTTTGTCAATGGGAGGGATATACAATGGGCAGTAGACTAAAACTACATGAGTATTTAAAAACTCTTATGAATAATGTGTATTATCAGCCTCCTGAATCAAAAAAAATCGAGTATCCTGCAATTATATATTCTAAAGATCAGATTCGGCATGTTTTAGCCGATGATAGCAAATACAAATTAAACATAAGTTATGAAATAATCATCATTGACCGACTACCTGATAATAAAGCAATTGCTGAATTGTTAAAAATGCCTTATTCTACATATGATAGGCATTACGTTTCAGATGGTTTAAATCATGATGTTATTACATTATATTTTTAAAGGAGGAATTACCTATGGCTAAACTTGTTTGGGATAAAACAGGTGAACGTTTATATGAAACTGGTGTAAAACAGTGTGCTTTGTTTCCCGTTCAGACAGGCGGAACTTACACAAAAGGTGTAGCATGGAATGGTGTTACAGCCATTACAGAAAGTCCATCCGGTGCTGAGGCTACGGCATTGTATGCAGATGACATTAAGTATCTTAATCTCTTAAGCACAGAAGAACTCGGCGCTACAATTGAAGCATATACGTATCCTGATGAGTTCGCAGAATGCGACGGCTCGGCCAGTATCGCAGACGGCGTAAGCATCGGTCAGCAGAAAAGAAAATCTTTCGGCTTGGCTTACAAAACCACATTGGGTAACGATGAGGAAGGCAACGAATACGGTTATAAACTTCATATTTTGTATAACGCACTTGCAGCCCCATCAGAAAGGGCATATGCTACGATTAATGATTCACCAGAAGCAATCACATTAAGCTGGGAACTTTCAACCACTCCTGTTTCAGTAGCAGGCTTCAAGCCGACAGCTTGTGTTACAATCGATTCGACAAAAACTGATGCGACTAAACTTAAAAAGTTGGAGGATATGATTTATGGTACTGAAACTGTAGAACCAAAACTCCCACTTCCGGATGAAATCGTTCAGATTATGAACGCTGGCAATTAATACAGAAAACAAAATCAAAATGGAATTCTATCCCCGTTCATTTTTATAGGGCGGGGATAGTCGTTTTTATGAAAGGAGAAATTTCACATGTTTGTATACAATTCAAAATATGTCGACTATAATGGTGTTGAAAGAAGAGAGGACTACTATTTCAATCTTACAGAATCAGAGATCATCGATGCTGAATATGACGAAGGAGGAAGTCTTTCTTCAATTCTTACTAACATTATAAAAACTAACGATCAGGGCGCGCTCATTCGTATGTTTAAGCACCTCATCTTGAAATCTTACGGCGAAAAGTCGATCGACGGCAAACGCTTTATTAAATCAGAGGAACTCTCAACTCAGTTTTCTCAGACCGAAGCGTTTAATATGATGTACATGAAGTGCGTAACCGATGACGTGTTTGCGAATAAGTTCATCGAAAATATTATACCAAAAGCAGTAACTGAGAAAGTAAAGAACGATCCGAAGGCTATGAAACAGATTGAGGATATGAAAAAAGATTTGGGCCTTGCTGAATTACCATCGGGCGAATAATCATACAGAAATGGAGGAATGAGAATGCTTTATATAAAAATCCCAATTGGACAAGAAGGCTGGGACGAGGAAAATCAGATGTTTATCGAACCAGAGTGCATCACTTTGAGATTGGAGCATTCTCTAGTCTCTGTTTCAAAATGGGAAATGAAACACATGAAACCATTCTCAGACGATCATAATAAAAAAAGTCCAGAAGAGATAATGGATTACATAAAATGTATGACATTGGATGAAAATGTGGATGATAATGTGTATAATAATTTAACAGAAGAGAACGTCAAAGAAATCAACGAATACATAAAATGTCCCATGACAGCGACAACGTTTACAAAAAAAGGTGTGCGTTCGAAGGGTAATCGAAACGGCGAAATAGTAACCAGCGAATTGATATACTATTGTATGATAGCATACAACATACCTAAAGAATTTGAAAATTGGCATCTCAATCGTCTAATGGCACTCATTCAAATTTGTCAGATAAAGAATGATCCGAAAGGTGCTAAAAAGATGAGTAAACGAAGCATTATGAGTCAAAACGCAGCTTTAAATGCTGCTAGACGAAAACGAACAGGATCAAAAGGGTGACTATTATGGGTAAAACATTCTCTATTAAATTTAGTCATTCCGGAAATTTTGATAAAACTACTAAATTCATAGTAGAGACAACAAAAAAAGTAAAGAAACATGACTTGAAAAAATACGGAGAAGCCGGCGTTAAGGAATTAGAACGTTGCACTCCTAAAAAAACCGGAAAAACATCGAAGTCATGGTATTATAACATTGAAAAAACGCAAACGGGATCCAGGATTAATTTTTGCAATAAAAACATTCAAAATGGAGTTCCGATTGCTATAATATTACAATATGGACATGGATTAAAAGGCGGTGGTTGGGTCGAAGGATACGATTACATAAATCCCGCTTTAAAAACAGTCTTTGAATCATTAGCCAATGATGCATGGAGGGAGGTAGTAGATTAGTGAGTAATACTATTGATAAACGAGTTGTGTCTATGGAATTTGACAATGCTCGTTTTGAACAAAATGCTAAAACTAGCATGAATACCTTAGATAAACTAAAAAAAAGTCTCGACTTTGACGGTATTTCAAAAGGTTTAAAAAATGTATCAAAAGCTAGTGAAAGTTTCTCGTTGAAAAACATAAGCGATAATTTAGATTCATTAGTAAATAGATTTTCTACAATGGGCATTATCGGAATGCGTACTATAGAAAATCTAACTGATACAGCAATCAATTATGCTAAAAAAGTATTAGGCTTCGTACAAACAGGTATCGTAACTGGCGGTAAGAATCGAGCTATGAATCTCGAAAACGCAAATTTTCAGCTGCAAGGTCTGTTGAAAGACGAAACCAAAGTAGCGGCAGTTATGGAAAATGTAGGTGATGCAGTTGACGGAACAGCATATGGCCTTGACGCGGCAGCTAAAGTAGCATCTCAGCTTGCTGCCTCTGGTATGCAGGCCGGAGACGGTATGTTCCATGCATTACGAGGTGTAGCCGGTGTAGCAGCGATGACTAATTCGTCGTACGAAGACATAGGCCGAATCTATACGCAGGTTGCCGGCCAAGGCAGATTGATGGGTGATCAGCTTTTTGCAATTATCGGGCAGAGGTATGAACGCCGCAGCCACATTAGCTGAACATTTTGGAAAGTCTGAAGCTGAAATACGTGATATGACGTCAAAAGGCAAGATCTCTTTTGAAATGTTTTCTGAAGCGATGGATAGTGCTTTTGGTGAGCATGCTAAAAAAGCAAATGAAACTTTAACCGGTGCTTTATCCAATGTTAAATCGGCATTGGGTAGAATAGGTGCTCTGTTTTTTAGTCCATTGATCAAGCAGAATGGAGCTTTGGTACAATTATTAAATGCTCTTAGAGAAAAGATAAATGGCATAAAACAAATGGTTGTTCCTGTTTCTGAAGTAGTTACTGATAAGATCAATCAATTAGCAAAAGGTGTAACCAACTTAGTAACCAAAGTTGACATCAAAAAGGCTTTCGCTTCAAAATGGAGTAAGTTATCCAGTATGATGGAAGAGGCTGGTGTTTCTGCTGAATCTTTGCAAGAACGATTGACAAAAACTGCTAAAGAAAATGGAGTATCTATCGATGATCTAATTAAAAAGTACGGCAGTTTTGAAAAAGTTATGACATCTGGCGAAGTGTCAACCGATATTATTATAAAAACCATAGGTAATTTCTCAGACACAATTGATGATTCAGGAAAAACTCTTGAATATTTTAATAAGATGGTAAAAGAAGTTATCATAGGTAATTTTGGTAATGGTGTTGATCGCGTTAAAGCCTTAACCGAAGCCGGACATAACTACGCGGATATTCAGAATCTTGTTAATTATATTTGGGAGAGAAATGGACGTACTTGGAGTAATTGCGATTTAACTTTAGAAGAAGTTACAAAAACAATTGACTCATTATCAGATGAGCAGCTTCAGAATATTGGATATACAAAGGAACAGAGTGAAAAATTAAGGAAATTATCTAGTGACGCAAAAGATGCTAACACTCCGATCGGCGAGCTCATAAACAATTTAAACGAAAAATCTACAGGACAATTACTGATCGAGACATTTAGTAATATTCTTGATGGTTTGAAGGGAATTGCTAAAGCTGCTAAAGATGCTATATCTGAATTATATTCAACCGTAAAAGACAGCGGAGGAATAGGAACAGCATTAGAATATTTTCATGATTTATCTGAAAGTTTTAAGATGAATGATGAAAAAGCCGATAAACTTAAACGAACATTTAAAGGTATTTTTGCCGTATTAGACATGATTCGTTTGTTAGTTGGCACTGGTGTAAACATAGTATTTAAAATTTTAAAAGAAACATTACATCTTTTTAATATTGATATTTTGGATTGTACCGCTAATGTCGGAGATGCTTTAGTCGCCTTTCACGATTGGTTAAATTCAATCATCGATGTAGACGGTTTCATAAAAGGTACAGCTCAATCAATAAAGAATGTAATTGATAAAATTAAAGAGTGGTATGATGTTCTCAAATTAACCGGACCATTTAAAGATTTTATTAAATGGTTAGAGAGCACACACAGTGCTATTAAAAAATGGTTCGATGGTCTTAAAAAGGCAAATGATATTCCTAAATATATTATAGATGGTCTTATTGCTGGATTAAAAAACGGAATTCCTAAAGTTGTTAACTTCATTGGAGGATTGGCAACTGCTTTAATCGATAAGGTCAAAGAAGTATTGCAAATCCATTCTCCATCTAGAGTTATGATAGCCATTGGCGGAATGGTTATAATGGGTTTGATCGTTGGAATAAAAGCGGCCACTGGTACTTTGGGCGATTCTGTAGCAGATGTATTTAATTCAATAATAGAATATGTCAAAAATATAAATTTTGGCGATATATTTGCTGGTATAATAGGTACCGGAATAGCTGTCGGTATTTATAAGATAGGATCAGTTATTGATAAATTAGCTGGTGCTCTCGCTTCTGCATTGAGCGGAATTGGCAATATTTTACATGCTACTGCTGATTTAATAACTCAATTCGGCAAATCTTTGAAAAGACTTTCTAAAGCGGCAGCATTCAAAATACGAATGGATGGTATATTAAAATTAGCTATAGCCATTGGTATTCTTGTTGGCTGTATTGTGGCATTATCCTTAATTGAAGATAAAGATGCTTTACGGGAAGCAGTAGGTATGGTTGCTGTCTTAGCGGGCATGTTATTTTTATTGGCACTTGCTGTCGAAAAGATGGGGTCATCCGCTATAAACATCGAAAAAGGTAAGGTTAACATCCAATCTGTTGCCGGAACGCTTGTAGCCATTGCTGCATCTATGTTGGTATTAGCATTTGCTATCAATAAATTAGGTACCATGAAACCGGAAGAGCTAAGACAAGGACTGTTAAGCTTGGCCGGAATAGCGGTAGCTTTATTTATCATGTTAGTAGTATACAAACGTGCTGTTAAAGTTATGGGCGAAAAAGATGTAGAAGGAGCAAAAATATTCTTCTCGTCTTTAGCTGCATCTATTGCTGCTTTAGTTGCAGCCGTAAAAATTCTCGGTACGATGTCATGGGAAGATCTTGGAAAAGCTTCTGCTGGTTTATGGGAATTGGTTGCTGTAATAACAATACTGATGCTTGCTTCCAAAATGATTAACGGTAAGGAAAATGTAGGCAAGAACTTAATCATGGTTGCAGTTTCTCTAGGTATTCTGGCTTTAGTAGTTAAACTATTAGGCTCGATAGATCCTGAGAAAATGGGTAAAGGACTTGCTGGTATTATTATATTATCTATAGTTATAGTTGGTCTCATGGCAGCCACTAGATTGTTAAGTAAGGATAAAGGCAATATCGGCTTAACTTTAATACAGGTAGCAGGTTCTATAGCCATATTAGCATTGGTATGTAAAATGCTAGGCAATGTATCGGTTCCAGCATTGGCTAAAGGTATCATAGCCATAGAGATGTTTGTCGTAATAATTGGCGAATTAATGTTCGTGGTTAAAAAGTTTGGCGGAAATTCATCGCTTAAACTAGGTGCCACTTTGGTATTAATAGCTGGTGCCATAGCCATATTAGCGGCAGTTAGTGTTATCTTAGGATTCGTAAATATCGGCGCTTTAGCTAAAGGCATTATCGCCGTTGGCTGCTTGTCTATAATAATGGCTATGCTTATACGCGCAGCTTCAAATGCTGAAGACTGTAAAGGAAATATCATAGCTATTACGGTAGCGATAGGAGTAATGGCTGCAGCTGTTGTTGTATTATCTCTGATAGACCCTAAAAAGTTAGCTATTGGAACAGCGGCAATGCTATCAATGATGGCGATGTTTGCAGTAATGATCAAAGCATCATCCAAAGCCGAAAAAGGCGTCGTTGGAATAGTTGCTATGGCCTTTGTTATTGCGTTGATAGCAACAGTGCTTGTTGTATTGTCTAACTTAAAAGTTGAATCTGTACTTGAAAATGCGATAAGTTTATCAGTATTGATGATTGCGATGACCGTTGTTTTAAAGCAATTGTCTAATATAGGCGGTAAAGCAGCCAAAGCTATGATTGGAGCACTTGCTTTATCTGCTTTAGCTATACCATTAGCATTGTTTGCACTAGTTTTAGCTGAAATGACTGCTCTAGGAGTTCAAAATGGAATAGAAAATGCTATAGCGTTATCTATTCTTGTAGGAGCTATGACTTTATGTTTGATACCATTATCACTAATTGGTAATCTTGTTGTGCAGGCATTACTTGGCGTATTAGCGTTAACTGCGTTAGCAGCTCCTATGGTGGTGTTTATAGGTGTTCTTGTTCTTATGAACAATATCGGACCTGCTATGGATAACGTTGATATGCTTATTAAATTAATGTGGAATTTAACAGGAATGCTAGCAGTATTAGCGTTGGTTGGTCCGTTCGCATTAATAGGTGTTGCGGCAATGTCAGCATTAGTCGTTCTTATGGGTGTTGTTGGTACACTTGCCACAGCAATAGGCGCATTAATGAGAGTTTGTCCAGATCTTGAAGAATTCATCGATAATGGTCTTGGTATACTTAACAAGTTAGCTTACGGTATAGGCGAAATGATCGGTAATTTCATCAAGGGCTTCTCTGAAAAAGTCATGGAGGTTATACCGAGTCTTGGCCGAATGCTTTCTTTATTTGCTATAAAAATTCAGCCATTTTTACTCATAATGAGAACTGTTGATGAACAAGTAGCGGCTGGTGTCGGCATTATTACAGCTAGTATATTAGCTCTTACTGTTGCCGAAATCCTTAGCGGTATAGCATCGCTCCTTACTTTGGGAGGATCGTTTGCTGGTCTTGGTTTACAATTGTCATTATTTGCAATAGCGGCCTTACCATTCTTGGTGGCTATGTCTAATATTGATCCTGATGCTATGCTTGGTGCCAAATACCTTGCTGAAACTATGCTGATTCTTGTTGCTGCTGATTTAATAAACGGCATCGCTAGCTTTTTCGGACAAAAAACTGATTTGGCGGCTTTTGGTAGGCAGTTAGTTCCATTTGGCGATTCTATCGCTATGTTCTCAAGTAGAGTAAAAGGTAGGGTAGATGGCGAAGCTGTTCAGGCAGCTGCAAATGCTGGTAAAATAATGGCTGATTTTGCAAAAACATTACCAAAAACCGGTGGAGTTATACAAGACTTCTTCGGAGAAACTATGGACATGGGTACCTTTGGCAGAAATATGGAAGAATTCGGCTTACATTTAGCAGTTTTCGCATATTTAGTAAAAGATGTTAATGGTGATGTGGTTAAAAATGCAGCAGATGCTGGTTCGGCTATGGCTGAGTTAAATGACAAATTACCAAAAACTGGTGGAGCATTACAAAGCTTTCTCGGCGAAACCGATATGAAAGATTTCGGCCAAAAAATGGAGTCATTTGGTACAGCGTTGAAAAATTTTGCTGGAGAAGTTGACGGGTTAAATAAAGATACTGTTCAAAATGCTGCTGAGGCTGGTCAGATGATCGCTGATCTTAATAATTCTCTTCCAACAACCGGAGGCGTAATTCACGATTGGTTTACTGGCAATCAGGATCTGGGTAATTTTGCAAATAATTTAGGAACTTTGGGCACAGGTTTGAGTAATTTTGTTACGAACCTTGGAACAACAGATCTTGGTAAAGCTAAAACAGCAGCTGAAGCAGGTAAGACACTCGCTGAAGTAGCGGTTATGATACCAAATTACGGCGGAATTGGAAGCATATTTAGCGGAGGTCAAAATCTTGGAGAATTTGGAAAACAGCTTGGTCCGCTTGGTACAGGTTTGAGCGAGTTTGTTACAAATCTTGGAACAACAAATATCGAAACTGTAAAATCCGCAGCTTCAAACATAAAAGACATAGCTACCGATGTAAAAGATATTTCTGGCACAGAAGTTGACGGTGTTGAAGACTTTGTTGATGCTATCAATAAATTAAAAGACGCTGATTTTTCTGGTTTTATCAAAAACGTAGATGACTATACCTCAAGCGCTTATACGATTGGCCAAGATATAATGACTCAGCTTAACGATGGTTTTGACGATTATCAAAATAAAATTATTGATTCATCAAAAGATGCTATGACCGGAGTTGTCAATGAGTTTAAAGGTCAGTGTATTATGAGTTTAAAGTTGACCGGTAAACAACATAGCATTACATACTCGTAATGGTATTAATCATTCAGCTCCTCAGACTAAGATTGCCATAGCATCCTTAGCTGATTCATTGTCTCTATTGGTTCGATATCGTTACAATAATATGTATAAAGCTGGTGTGTATCTTGTTACAGGCTTAAGAAATGGCATAAACGATAGTACATCTAAAGCAACCACCGCTATTACAGTCTTGATGGATGAAGTTATTAAAGCAGCAAAGAATACTGCCGATATTCATTCACCATCTAGAGTATTTGCTAAGATGGGTTATTATGTTGTTGCTGGTTTTGCTAACGGTATTGTTAATAACACAGATATGTCTACGAATGCTTCTGAAACTATGACTAACAAAGCCATAGATAATGTTAAGACTGCTATGACTAGACTGTGTCAAATGTTTGACGATGACTTAAACACCAGTCCTACAATTACTCCAGTCATTGATTTAAGTAGTGTTAACCGTGGAATGGCTGCTATTAGCGATATGATGACCAATAATTCATTTAGTCTGAATACTAATACTGACCCAGTTCGTGCAGCACTGAATACTAAAAATCAAAATGGAATGATTGATAATCGTAAAACATCAAATATGGATGTAACCAACAATAACACATTCAACATTTCAAATGCTAGTAATCCTAAAGCAGTAGCAGTTGAAGTGTCAGACATATTAAGACGACAAATTGAAAGGGTGAATTTATAATGAGTGAAATAATCTTTAATTCCGTATCGTCTAAAGATATTGGAATTGAGATCGAGACATTTCCGGAGTATATTATTCCAGAAAAAAATGTTGACTCTTATGAAATCCCAGGACGAAACGGTTCAATAGTAATAGATCACGGAACCTTTAAAAATGTAGATTTGTCATATAAAGTTTCTGCTGTAGCTCAGAACGGAGATTATTCAGCAACTATGCATAGAATAGCAGCGTGGCTGTTTTCTCCGTCTGGCTATGCCAGATTGGAAGACACATATGACTCCGAATGCTACAGGATGGCAAAATGTTCATCGAGTATGACTTTTTCTAATATTTTTAATGAAGCTGGTCAGGCTACTATTAAATTCAATGCTATGCCTCAAAGATATTTAAAAATCGGCGAAACAAGTGTTGATTATGAGGCTACATATGGCAAAACAAAAAAGGTTAATATTTTTAATCCTACTCTATTTACTACTAAACCGTTAGTATGCTTAAGAGATGTCGGATTTTATAAGACAGATGTTTATGGTTCATTTTTATTATTAAAAATTAATGGTATTGAAGTAAAAATATCATTAAATGAAACGACATGGACCGATAAAAAAGATGTTTATTATGACTTTGAAGATAAGCATATTTATACTGTCAGAAATGGTGTCATAAAAAACATAACCGGAAATGCAGCAGTTGATGGCTTTAAATCTAACATCGAACTCAAGCCTGGCGATAATATTATCGAATACTCCAGCATAAACTACGCAAGTCTTTCTATTATACCGAGGTGGTGGACCATATGATGATTTTATATGATAGCAATGCTCATAATATGTATACCGAAGCTATACCAACCAATTATGAAATACGTAATAAATTTATTTCAAAACCAATTTGCAGTTTGCCTGATACTATTTCTGGAACAGTCAAGCGAACCATATCAGCAGAAGACATATTAGAATTCTCATATCCATCTTCGGGAACAAATGCGCATGAAATACAATTACGAAGAATCATAGAATGTAAAGCAGATCCATATAGACAAACTCAATATTTTAGAATATTATCAATTGACGTTAGCATTGATGGTAATATGGATGTTTATGCCAAACATATAGTTTATGATTTACGTAATATGTGCACGCGTAATGTTACATATGCTGCAGCACAACCGTCGATTGATGATTTTCAAAAAAATATTAATGAATACTTATACTATTACTTGTATGATAGCGGTGGATCTGGCGATCAAAGGATATACGAATCTGGTGCATTTAGATATACTTTATCGAAAGATATAACTCTACCATCAAGCGAAGAGATTGAAAACACTATTGGTATCGATGGATTTACTGATTTTGCAGACATTATATTT
>CYGL01000339.1_pt1 | contig 20125 bp, 20 predicted proteins | sample 485531 | NCBI WGS metagenome assembly CYGL01 (sample SAMEA3497897, study PRJEB9818) | human gut metagenome | reverse complement strand
ATGTTTTCTTATATCCGAAATCAGAGGATGCTAGCAATGTGATTATTGTAGATGGTCTACCTACATATCAGAGTAAGAAAGAAAATTTAGCTTTGCCTCTGTTAACTTGCGTTTGGAATCCTATTGCATTAAACAACATTGTTGTTACAGATGATATGCTTTCAAATTATAGAATATTTATAGGTTATATACAATGATTGGTGGGGCTAAAGGTATAGGCATTGGTATTGATTTTGGTATACCAAATCAATACTGTAGGGCTACTAGTAAGCCCTACATTGAAAAAGACGTATTAGATTCATTACGTGTTGTTGCTTCTGCTTATGGTAAAACAAATGAAGATTCTGACCGTTCCATAGTTAAGAACTTGGTAGACCCTGACAATCCGTTTGTGATTAGCAACGCAGCTTTCAAGCTTAACAGCGGGTTTGGGAAGTATAGTGCAGATTTCGAATCTTTTGATTGGGCTGTCAACATAAGCCAAAAGCAACACAACAAAGCCACTATATCACTCAACGGTAGGCTGTGTAATCATGCAGCTATTGAAGTTGATGAAATGAAAGTAAACATCATCGGGAATGTTACCGAATTAATATATTGGTATATAGCAAATCCTGATGATACTACTAGGTCGGAAATAAGATTGACTTCTGGTATAAATACTCTTCCGAAAAGCTATGCGAAGGACGATGGACAAACGTACAATATAGGCTTTGCTTACATATCAGGGGATAGTGAGATTACTATCGAGCAAATCCCCTCTTTCGAAGGCGCATTCGTAACTGACGGAATCGACGACCTGATTACTTCTACCAAGACCGTACAGGAGATGCTGGGAGGAAGCACAGAATTTACAGCTGTGTCTATGATTCACTTAATATCTCCCGGGCAAGATGTGGACGGTGCTGCATATACTAACTATATAAGAACTTCTGATAATTACTGGACTTCTAATAGAGTTAGTAATACTGATAAAACAGGAATATATGGTTATAGCTTTAAACAAGGTACTCCTACGGTTATTGACAATATACTAGGAGACAAGAACGACTATACTGCTGAAAAAGCGGATGATGTTAGTGAAATGTTTAGGGCTAAATTTAGTATAGAGGGATTTGAACACGTTACTAATGGGGCTGTTCATGTTTCTTCTGTCGCTTGGTACTGGACAATAATTGCTAATAAAGTACTTACTACAGATCAGATTAATCAAGTAATCGCCTACTTCAACTTGGATAGAACACTTAAACCTGATATACTGTGTGGTGTCAAGAAACAGGGAATCACAAATGAGAACCATGCAGAGTTTGGCGACAAGCTGATTGACTTTTCAGATAATGGTAGGGATATTCAGTTGAACAATATTGGTTGGAAAGGGGATTCAGGTATTGGGAAGTATGAGGTGGACTTTTTGGACTGGGTTATAAATTCACCTTTTATAAATGAAAGGACATCATTCACATTTTCGTCATCCAATGATACTAATAATGATATAATAACGATTTATCAAAGAGTACCTGCTGCTACACAATCTTTTAAAATAAAAGCGAAATTAAGAGGTAGAGTACTATACAGATATTATGTCAATAACGGTGATACTATTAGTATTTCATATTATGAAGTAAAGGAAGGAATAAATATATTACCTGATTCCGCAGACCCGACATCAGTGAATGGCAAAGTAGGATTTGTATTGAAGGGACTATCTTCTGTCAAGGTAGAGCAAGTTCCCTTCCACGCAGGTGCTCTCTGCCTTGACGGAGTAAATGACTTCGGTAAGGTGACAGGGATGCCTGTTTACAAGGATTATACGGTAGTAACCGATAGAGAAATATTTGCTAATATTGGAGCTATATCGTCAAAGAATAATCCGGGGGCATTTGTGGAAACTGCCGGAAATAGTGTTTATAGTTTTGGTCAAGCTACTTCTGGTCTAAATTTTATTTCTACTAGAAGTATATCTTATTTATCTAAATACTCTTATTGCGGGCAATCTATAACAGCAGGTGCAGCAGAAGATGGAACTGATATGTGGTTAGGCACGATACGAGATAATGATACTCGTTTCTTCAACGGAGCTATCTACTCTCTCATGTCCTTCCCTTATAGCATGTCCGAGTTCTTGATCGAGCGTCAGTTGAAGAAGCACAAGCTGGGTACGCTGTATCCGAATATGGTTGAATGGAGACCAATTATTAAAAGCAATGTTTCATTAGCTACTAAGTTATCATTTGCAATAAGAGGTACTTCTACATTGTTAAATGCAGGAGATTATATACCTGAAAACAGTGAAATATGGGTGGTGATAACCATGAATAACGCTGCTGATAGGATAACTAAATTTGTTATCAACGGTAATACTATTGATATTCCTAGTTCTGCGTATAATCCTTCTACTATGAAATATGGTTTTCCTTTCACAATAGATAGTAAATCTCCACAGAAGATTACTATGACTATCGAACAGGATGAAAACTACGTCCAATGGAATCCTGTTGTTACAAGTAATGTAGAATATACTAGGTTAGATTTTTATCTAAATAATTACGTACAGTTGATTAAGATAGGTGATTATATACCCAAAGATGCTTATCTTAGAGCCAATTTATATCTAAAAAATAATGTTGACGAACTTACAGTATTTACATTTAACGGAGTAAATATTAATTATAAAAGAAGTGTGGTTGATGATACGGCTTTTAATATTGGCGCAATATATAATTATGATTCTTCACAAAAAGTAAACATCACCATTGACGAGTACATCCGATACGAAGATATTAAACAACCGTATCCTGTAATATTCCAAATTAAAGATAGGAATACTAGTAAAATATATAATTGGGGAGATAAGATTAAAGTAGGAAGTTCTATACAACTTAGTCAAGGTGAAAATCCTAATCTTCTTAATGGTTTATATAGTATTCAGAGTTACGAATATGAAGGAAAAACTTATAGTTATAATCAACTAACTAATCTTAATATTACGTTAACAAAACAATCTATTTCATTATCTTGTAATAAGACTTGGCTTCTTGATAACAACGAACCTAAATGTATCCTATCTCCTAGACTACTACGTATTCCTAACTCTAGTTACAAGATATTAGGTCATATCCCCGATATATCCGGTCACGGTAATAATGGTAAGATAAACAATTCTGCTTATGAAGGAATGAGTGGGGTGAATGGTTATCCTGTTGTATTTGGTGCTAATAAAACTTGGGCGAATGAATCTAACGGATATGTTACTAGTATTACTAATAATACTATTCATATTACTAATGTTCTAAATGCAGGTTTAGCTTTATTATATTCTTATGTTAAATATAATGGTAATCTTCAAAATATAAAAGAAATACCTCCTTTTAAGATTGAAATTAAAGGGTTAGAAGGTAGGTCTAAATTTATATATAAGTATTTAGCAACAAGCGATGCAACTAAGGAACAAATTCTATATCTTGAAAATGGTACTTATGAACTACCCAAATCATTCCTTCCGACAGAGGCTTTGATTAATAATGCTGTGGTAGGTTTTTCAATAAGTCCAATTGAAGAAGGAGTTACCGTTTGTTTGTACCAATAACAGGATAGGATACATTTAGGTTCGTTGTTATCAAGAAGCCAAGTCTTATTACAAGATAATGAAATAGATTGTTTTGTTAACGTAATATTAAGATTAGTTAGTTGATTATAACTATAAGTTTTTCCTTCATATTCGTAACTCTGAATACTATATAAACCATTAAGAAGATTAGGATTTTCACCTTGACTAAGTTGTATAGAACTTCCTACTTTAATCTTATCTCCCCAATTATATATTTTACTAGTATTCCTATCTTTAATTTGGAATATTACAGGATACGGTTGTTTAATATCTTCGTATCGGATGTACTCGTCAATGGTGATGTTTACTTTTTGTGAAGAATCATAATTATATATTGCGCCAATATTAAAAGCCGTATCATCAACCACACTTCTTTTATAATTAATATTTACTCCGTTAAATGTAAATACTGTAAGTTCGTCAACATTATTTTTTAGATATAAATTGGCTCTAAGATAAGCATCTTTGGGTATATAATCACCTATCTTAATCAACTGTACGTAATTATTTAGATAAAAATCTAACCTAGTATATTCTACATTACTTGTAACAACAGGATTCCATTGGACGTAGTTTTCATCCTGTTCGATAGTCATAGTAATCTTCTGTGGAGATTTACTATCTATTGTGAAAGGAAAACCATATTTCATAGTAGAAGGATTATACGCAGAACTAGGAATATCAATAGTATTACCGTTGATAACAAATTTAGTTATCCTATCAGCAGCGTTATTCATGGTTATCACCACCCATATTTCACTGTTTTCAGGTATATAATCTCCTGCATTTAACAATGTAGAAGTACCTCTTATTGCAAATGATAACTTAGTAGCTAATGAAACATTGCTTTTAATAATTGGTCTCCATTCAACCATATTCGGATACAGCGTACCCAGCTTGTGCTTCTTCAACTGACGCTCGATCAAGAACTCGGACATGCTATAAGGGAAGGACATGAGAGAGTAGATAGCTCCGTTGAAGAAACGAGTATCATTATCTCGTATCGTGCCTAACCACATATCAGTTCCATCTTCTGCTGCACCTGCTGTTATAGATTGCCCGCAATAAGAGTATTTAGATAAATAAGATATACTTCTAGTAGAAATAAAATTTAGACCAGAAGTAGCTTGACCAAAACTATAAACACTATTTCCGGCAGTTTCCACAAATGCCCCCGGATTATTCTTTGACGATATAGCTCCAATATTAGCAAATATTTCTCTATCGGTTACTACCGTATAATCCTTGTAAACAGGCATCCCTGTCACCTTACCGAAGTCATTTACTCCGTCAAGGCAGAGAGCACCTGCGTGGAAGGGAACTTGCTCTACCTTGACAGAAGATAGTCCCTTCAATACAAATCCTACTTTGCCATTCACTGATGTCGGGTCTGCGGAATCAGGTAATATATTTATTCCTTCCTTTACTTCATAATATGAAATACTAATAGTATCACCGTTATTGACATAATATCTGTATAGTACTCTACCTCTTAATTTCGCTTTTATTTTAAAAGATTGTGTAGCAGCAGGTACTCTTTGATAAATCGTTATTATATCATTATTAGTATCATTGGATGACGAAAATGTGAATGATGTCCTTTCATTTATAAAAGGTGAATTTATAACCCAGTCCAAAAAGTCCACCTCATACTTCCCAATACCTGAATCCCCTTTCCAACCAATATTGTTCAACTGAATATCCCTACCATTATCTGAAAAGTCAATCAGCTTGTCGCCAAACTCTGCATGGTTCTCATTTGTGATTCCCTGTTTCTTGACACCACACAGTATATCAGGTTTAAGTGTTCTATCCAAGTTGAAGTAGGCGATTACTTGATTAATCTGATCTGTAGTAAGTACTTTATTAGCAATTATTGTCCAGTACCAAGCGACAGAAGAAACATGAACAGCCCCATTAGTAACGTGTTCAAATCCCTCTATACTAAATTTAGCCCTAAACATTTCACTAACATCATCCGCTTTTTCAGCAGTATAGTCGTTCTTGTCTCCTAGTATATTGTCAATAACCGTAGGAGTACCTTGTTTAAAGCTATAACCATATATTCCTGTTTTATCAGTATTACTAACTCTATTAGAAGTCCAGTAATTATCAGAAGTTCTTATATAGTTAGTATATGCAGCACCGTCCACATCTTGCCCGGGAGATATTAAGTGAATCATAGACACAGCTGTAAATTCTGTGCTTCCTCCCAGCATCTCCTGTACGGTCTTGGTAGAAGTAATCAGGTCGTCGATTCCGTCAGTTACGAATGCGCCTTCGAAAGAGGGGATTTGCTCGATAGTAATCTCACTATCCCCTGATATGTAAGCAAAGCCTATATTGTACGTTTGTCCATCGTCCTTCGCATAGCTTTTCGGAAGAGTATTTATACCAGAAGTCAATCTTATTTCCGACCTAGTAGTATCATCAGGATTTGCTATATACCAATATATTAATTCGGTAACATTCCCGATGATGTTTACTTTCATTTCATCAACTTCAATAGCTGCATGATTACACAGCCTACCGTTGAGTGATATAGTGGCTTTGTTGTGTTGCTTTTGGCTTATGTTGACAGCCCAATCAAAAGATTCGAAATCTGCACTATACTTCCCAAACCCGCTGTTAAGCTTGAAAGCTGCGTTGCTAATCACAAACGGATTGTCAGGGTCTACCAAGTTCTTAACTATGGAACGGTCAGAATCTTCATTTGTTTTACCATAAGCAGAAGCAACAACACGTAATGAATCTAATACGTCTTTTTCAATGTAGGGCTTACTAGTAGCCCTACAGTATTGATTTGGTATACCAAAATCAATACCAATGCCTATACCTTTAGCCCCACCAATCATTGTATATAACCTATAAATATTCTATAATTTGAAAAGGCATATCATCTGTAACAACAATGTTGTTTAATGCAATAGGATTCCAAACGCAAGTTAACAGAGGCAAAAGCTAAATTTTCTTTCTTACTCTGATATGTAGGTAGACCATCTACAATAATCACATTGCTAGCATCCTCTGATTTCGGATATAAGAAAACATAGTAAGGTTTTATATCAATAAATGTTTCTACCTTTTCTAATTCTATAATGTTGTTTATGATATTCGTGTACATAATTATTCCTCCTCTTTATTATTGTTATTATTACCTTGTTCTGAATATTTTTGAGATATTATCAATGCCTGTTCCTGTTGGTATAGTTGCTCATCTATTTTATTTTGCTTTTCTTTTTCAAGTCTAGCTTTCTCATCCGGTTTTGCGTCAGGGTTCATTTCACTGGCAGTTTCAACAGAAAGAAATCCTGATGTAACTCCTGTTTGTAATCTTGTTACAATATCAGTTTCAGATTGAGGTCTATATACTTTGAATTTAGCGTTAATATGTAAATTGTCGAAATCCGTAATAGCACTGGGTTGAATTTGTGAGACTACAAGTTCTTTTGCTAATCCTTGTTTGAATAGACGAACCATTTTATCCGCAACATTTTGCCATTCTATTACACCTTTTGATGCATTCTCAATATCCATTGATTGAGTAAGCATTATAGCAACACCTGATATATCTCCTGTTGTCTTTACATCTTTAGGGAGCAAGAACGTTGTACTGGAATTTTTCTGTATAGTTTCCTCCATTAACTGCAAAGTATCTATAGTTCCCTGTGGTGATGGTGGAGTTAAAAATTTAGCATCATCCGTATTTGCTTCTTGACTATATGATGTGTTTTTACTGTTTAAGATAACTGAACCTGCTATCTTCTTTCCATTGTTTTCAAAATCTCCTTTTATATATAATATTCCCCATCCATGTCTCTTTTGAATTACAAGGAAGATATTGTATAATATTTCATAAGCCTCAATAACGCTTTGAGCATTTTCCCATGCGACCTTTCCTCTTTTAGTTATTAAAGGGATTTCTGTAAAACCATGAGCCTTTGGTGCTAGACGTCTCCATCCATTATCATCTACGTTAGTATTATCTCTTATCATACGATAAAAATAAGTATCATCGTATGAATCAATATATTCTACATCATCAATCTTATAGTAAACGCTTTCTAATATACGGTCGCCATTATCATCGTCATGCGGACATAAGACATAGCCATCCATATAGGATAATATACGGGATTTTATTCTATTATTTTTATCGAAATAGTATAAAAGTCCTACATCACCAACTGATTTTTGAACGTCAACCATTTTGGTTTTCATTCCGTCTTGGTTTCTTAAATCCCAATATTGTTTAAAGGTAACAAAGTCTGCTCTTTGTTTTTCATCAGGATTGGCATCCATAAGAGTAAAAGACATTGGAAGTCCGCATAAATGTTGTACCTGCTTGTCTTTAATATTTTGTTGGAAAGAAACCGCCATCTTCTTATATTGAACTTCAACAAAGCCACCATTATCAAGTTTCATCGTAATGGAAGGTATGTTCTGATCGTATAAAACCTTATGGTTTTCAGGTTCTAATTCCATCAAATACTCATCTTGCGTAATAACACGCTTTTTTAATTGAGGAAGAGTAACCGAAACCATATCTGTAAATCCGGCTCTTTTCAAATAATTATTCAGTATATTGTTACATACACACGATGTATCATAACCTCGAAAAAAAGGTTTCTTTTGTAGTATCTTTTCAGGGTTATTCAATAAATCTTGTACTTGTTCTGAAATTTCACTCATTGTCTTTTTCTACTAGGTTATATTTTTTCATTAAATCTTCTTTTGTGGGAATATATAACTCATGTGAACAGTATTCACATACAGCATTATACTTTTGTTCTACAATGATATATTGTTGCCCTCCCTCTTCTGATACCTTAAACTTATCATTAAGTTTACTGCGGATTTCAATCTCTGCTTTAACACCATCTTTAGCAGACATATCACCACTTTTAACAAGATCGTTAACCTTTTGAAGCATTGCTATCAATTTAGCTTTATTTTCCTCAAAAGTAATATCTTGGATCAATTCATCATTGTTAATTTCATTCTTCTTGCTTTGCTTAACTTTCTCTTCTTCTTTAAAGTTACTAGCAATATACATTTTCAAGAAATCAATTTTTTTGCTTGTGTCATACTTTTTAATACTATTTTCGTCAGCATCCTTATCGAAAATAGATTTATAAGCTACAACAGAGCTGCAATATTCAAAGAATAAGATAACATACGATATGTCTCTTACCGTCACTTCATGCTTCATCTTAGAAGCATCCTTGATTGTTTTTTCTATATCTTTAACTGTCATTACGCCCAAAAACTATCGTTATAAATTTCAAGATTTGTCTCTCCGGTTTTTCTATCGTTTCTTTTGATAGAAGTTTTTTCTAACTCATCTCCCATTTGATATTGGAGAACGGGTAAAAACCTCATAGCTATTGGGTCTAATACGTCCATTGAACGTCCTCGACCAAGCATTTGGTTCATTTCTTTTTTAGTAGCTAACCGTTTCCTTCCTGTCCCTTGTTCATTAAAACGTACTACAGAACATTCCTCTACAAATTCGTCAAAGATGGTAATTTCATCTTTCATTTTTTCATGGGTGTACATTTTGGAAGCGACCTTATCGCTAAAAGATATTCCTTTTTCGTTTACATGGTAAACAACTCTATCATAGCATTCATCTTTTAATGTACAGAAAGCTCTGAAATAGACACCTCTCGTTTTACTGTATGATATAAATGGTATAGCATCTGGTATATAATCGTTGATATAAGCACCATTATTACCATCAAATATAATATGAGTGTCCGGGATATTATATCTAGCAGCTAAAATTTGTAGTGTATTCGCATTTTGTTGTGGCGTTGAATGTCCCAATACTACAATATCTATAATGTGAAATCCATCCCATACCAATGCAACGAAATTATCTTTTCCCGTATCTGCTAAGTCAGCAGTGATCCATCTATCTCCATTAATTTGTGGATCTGCCAATTTTATTTCACGAGCTTTATGGAATGGGATAGGAGCTTCGGAATCATCATCTGTGTCAATATTCCAACAACCTTGTAAGTTAGCAGCAGATTGCTTTTCACCCATTGCTGCCACGCTTGCAATATAGCCCGGATTTTTTGATAAAAGTTCCTTGTTCATATCCAAAGAACCTCCATAAAACGTAGTAGATTTTATTAAATCCTTATAAGTAAAAAACTCACCTCTTTCATTCAGCTTTTTTAAAACAGCGTTTATCTTTGGAGCGCATTGACTATACACCTCCTCTTTAGTTGCACCAAAAATAACATCTTCAATTTTTTCCCCATTGATATAGAAATATCTCACCACACCATCTCTTTCAGGGATAGGAAACCCTGTTATAGGATTGATATACCAATCAAGCCATTTCCTTAACCAATGATTTTTTTTAGGATTACAAGTAATACGAACTTTCCCATTCCATTTCCCTGCACCACGGTTACGTGAAAAAGCAAGCCTAATAGTACTCCACTCAAATCCTGTGCCTTCGTCAAAATAAATTACCGAATATTGCCATCCGCGTATGCGTTCCAATACCTTATCGGGAGTTTGGTCGCTCATGTGAGTAAAGTCTATAAAAGCTCCGCTGGGGAATGTAGCACGGGGATTTTCTGATAATTTTACATTTACTAAATTCCCATAAATCCTTTGTATTTCATCTGTACCAGAGCCTCCGCTTTTTGTATCTTGTATATTTTTACGAATATAAACCATTCGGAAGTCAGGGTCTAGTACTGGTTCTGCTGCCATCAATAAGGCGGCAAAGGATTTCCCAATTCCCATCGCAGCTCCACCTACAACAAAATCAACATTGCTCCTGACGAATTTTTCTTGAAAATAAGGTTGATATGTTACTATATTTTCAATTCCTTGTGATTTATATTTTTCTTTATCAATCATTTATACTAATTTTAAAACTCAAAAGCCCTTCATACGCAGCTTTATTTATTTCACCTTTTTTATAGTATTCTTCTGCTAACTCCTTAATATGCCGTTCTTTTTCTTGCTTATAAGCTAAAAAAGCCTCTTCTTTGGTATTAAAAGTTCCTAAATGAATAAGTTTATTTCGTTCGCTTAATCTCACTCTAAATTTATTTTCGCAACTTGAAACTCCTATTGGCAAAGAACCTCTTAACGCATTGCTTTGTGTTGTTATAGAACTAATTTTAGGTGGAAGAAAGCAACAGGTTTCAGGAGAATAAATCTTATTCCCCTTAACTCTTACATCTTTATCTAAAAAATATCCTTTTATATATCCATTATTGGGATCGTCAAACCATTTTTTAAAATTAGAAAAATAAAGCCATTCTTCGCAAACTGTACAATCTTGATAAGTAGGATGCTCATTTTTCCATTCTTTATTATAGCATCTACGAAGCATCTGGAACCAAGTTTTATAAGCCTCATCACTTTCTTTTATAAAACCTTCATAATCATTGATTCCTATACCATATATATATTTTCTTTGATTAGATTTCCTCTTGTTATCACATTTTCTGCATCCACAGCCTGATATATGACTATTAGGAGTCGTCCAATATTCGCCATGTTCAGGACAAATAATACAAATTTAGTTTTGCAGTCTATGTAATTCACTTTAGAGTAATCGTATTTTCCTTTATGTATTCTTGTAGCATTTTCAATGAAATAACTTTGATCGGAATACACCTTAGAACATTTAGGACAACCGCATGATTTATTTACATGAGTTCTTGGTAGTTGCCAGAATGATCCATGCTCATAACATACTATCTCCACCTTTGTATTATTGTTTACATATACAACTCTGGAGTAATCATATTTATTCCCATGAACCATAATTGCTTCTTTAATAAATTCTTCTTTAGTCTTTTTTCTAGGCATAATATTATTTTTTTGTTGGCATGGTTAATATTCAAATAATGGGAAGTGTCATGCCTAAACCACTTATCGCAGGTTAATTACTCCTGCTATCCCATTATTCAATGCAAATATATACATTTATCTGCAAAAATACTATTCTAAATCTTCTCTTTTTTTATATTAGAAAAACTTAGTACACCGGTGTACTAAATAGTTCCCTTATTTCATGGGATAACTTAGTTTATTCCTTTATTTTGTGTGCAAATTATTAACATAACTTAGAGGAATTATGAAGTTTACAAAAGAACAAGCCGTTGAACAACTCAAAGGCTTACTGACAGAAGGTGGGAAAACCCTGCATTTGTCAGACAGAACAATTAATGAGAATATAGATGACCTAATTCCATTATTGGTAAATGATGAAACTGAACTTTCTGATTTTATAAGTAAGGCATTACCTTTTGTAAAAAGGACTAATGCAAACTTTGAAAAGAAAAGGCAGATTTTATTAAGAGCTATAAACCCACTCAATCTCAAACTACACAGCAGCAACAGTCTAAAACTCCGCCTACTGATGACGATGCCTTATCACAATTACAAGCGCAGATACAGCAGTTGCAAGACAAAATAGAAAGAGAAGAAAAGGAAAAAGCTCTATCACAAGTAAGGAAAAACTTTAAGTCTGAATTGAAATCCGCTGGGATTAAGGATGATAAGTGGATTGACACTTACATTTCTAAAATTCAAATTTCGGAAGATTTAGATATAAAGGAGGAAGCGAAGTCTACATTAGAATTATACAACCTTTCCAGAGTTGATATACCTGATGGGACAACCCCTTACAAGCCTATTGGTGGTGATCCCTCTAAGAGTAAGATAAGTTGGGATGATGTTAAAAATGAAAAATAAAAAATTATAAGAATATGGTAGAAAATCTTTTAAATACGACCGCAGCCGTAATGTATGGTAGAACCGTGTTACAGGGAAGTGGTATTATCGGAGGTACTAGAGAAGTCTTTGTACCGAGAGTATGCGTATTGAATGACCAAGTATTCCCTCAAACTGGTGGTATTATCAAGAATCCGTTTAAAACAGGCGGTAAGATGTACACAGGTGATTTGGTAGAATATCATTGGAATGGTAATGGTGTCGCTAATAGTCACGAAAATGCAGAAGTGATTCTTTTGAAGGTGTTTGAAGTACAAGCAACAGTTGAAGCAGAAGGCACGACTGTATTTGTAAAAAGAGATGGTTTCAGACACAAACCTTGTGTAGGTGATATTTTGATGAAAGCTCCTGAAACATTTGATGCGACAGGTACAGCCGCAACGGTAACAGCTGTTGAGGTGACGACCAATGAACAAAAAAATGTTTGGAAACTGACGCTATCCGCAGCTATTGGTGCATTAGCAGCAGATGATGTATTGGTTGAAGCTGCCGAAGCTGGTTCCGGTAAAAAGATGCTTGTTCAGAATCCGAATGCCGTTCTTCCTTGTGATTTGGATTTGAAATATAGACCTGCAACAGATGAAGATGATGAAGAAGGAGCTACGTATATGGTTACACCTGCATTGCACGCAACAATGTACACTTATTTGATGTCTCCGATTCCTCCGGCTGTTAAAGCTATTAACAAGTCAAGAATTGATGGTTGGTTTGAAATTTAAAGAAAATAAGAAGTATGTCAAGATTCGATTTTAATAATAGTAGATATGCGGCTTTTTTCCGTAGCGGAGAAGGTCAGCAAATACTCCGTGATTATATTGATAATTCAGGAATGATTAATATCAATTATAATTGGTGGAGAGATCAGTTTACGGTGAATCCACAAGTAACTCCTACAGATGCATCAGGAAAAGCTTCTTTCATGGTTGAAGCCTCTATAAATCGTGCAGCAGGAGTATTGGATATGCGTGCTCCACTAGGAAAGGCGCATCCGTATAACAAGGAAGGTCTTTCATTCTATACAGGTACAATTCCAGATTTTACGTCAGATGCTATTGCAGAGACAGCTATGGAACGTATGTACAAACAGGAGTATTATGCAGAGTTTGGTAATGATGCTAAGTTTATCAGAGAATGGACAAAACGTGTCCAAGATTTGATTGATGCAAAAGATCAAACTGCAAATTACATGTGTGCTCAACTTCAAACCAAAGGCTATGTGCTATATGATATTGGTAGAGGTATAAAGGGTATTAAACAAAAGGCTGCTATTCCCGAAGAAAACTTTGTAAAGGCAGGTAAAAAAGTTTGGACTGCTCCTGATGCTAAACTGTTCTCTCAAATGGTTCTCATTGAAGATCAGTTCAGACAAAGAACAGGATTTGGTGGCGCAATGAAATGGCTTATTCCTAAGAAAATGTATCAAGATGTTTTCTTGGAAAATGCAGAAGTCAAGCAGTGGGTTAACTATATGCGCAACCTGAATACTAACAGCCCGATGGAAGCTCCTGAAATTCCGGTTATTCTGAAAGAACAGTTTAATAGAGCTGTAGCTGCATTTGATGGGTTATCTCCTATTGAAATTGTAGTAGAAGAAGAAAAGAATAAAGAATGGGGCGGTGATACTACAATTCATGGCTGGGCTGAAAATGTAGCAGTTCTTCGTCCGGTTGGACCTGCGGGACTTATCATGCATACCAATACTTTGGATGAACGTATGGCAAGTATGGCTGGAAACAATGTGGTTTCTCAAACATTCGCATCTATTGATGGTTTCTCTTTGCTTCACAATGCAGAAATGGTTGATGGTGAATATAAATCATGGAGTACCCGTTTGATTACGTCATTTATTCCTGCTTTAACAGAGTTCCCGGAACATATTATTGTTGATACAGCAACAGCAGATTCTTAATATGGCTCAAATTGATATTATACACTATCTTGAAGGTTTGACTGCCTTTGTCTTTGACAAGGCAGTCCTTACCCGTATTGCAGTAGATAGAGACGTTATAGATATTACAGATACCAAACAGCTTACACAACAGCAAAAAGATTTGCTATTGGCTGATTTGCTTTATGTTATTTTTACCGCTCCCAATTACACTGCTAGTCTGACGAACCAACATGGAGCTTATACTCAAACGATTGGTAGCCAACGATACGATTCTAAAAAAGATGTATATAATATTATGATAGGTCTGTATAAGAAATGGGACGATCCAAAGGCTGAATTATTAGGTGGTAGTACAACAACTTGGATAAATGAGTACGACTGATGATTATAGATAGGGACATAATGCAAGAATATCCTTTTGATGGAGTATTTTACACTTATGGGATTGATGAAAGCAAACCTGCCGATCAACAGGTAGAAGAAGAGATTATAGTCTTGGAAACTAAATGTGATATACAAGGGGCGCAGAAAGAAGATTCAGGTGTAATATCAAACGCATACAATGTGTATTTCCCTTTTGATAAGTCAGTAGGTATATCAATTAAAAAAGGTCATAAATTTAGGAGCAAGATGTATGGCTTCTCTATTACTGATGCTATCGTTATTGATATTATACCAACTCAATTAGGTGGTTGTGCGGTTTATGTAAAAGATAATACTAGTGGATAATGAGACGTGTAAGTCCATATATTGATGATTTGGCGAAGAAATTGGCTATAAAAGGTCGGAACTTAATTGAAAAGGCTTATTTAGAGGCTGACTACAATAAGAATAAGACCCAAAATCTTCACGATAGTTATGGGAGTGCAGTTTTTTATAATGGCGAACTTTATCCAAATAGTAAAATGTATTTTAGTAAAGCTGCAACAACTTCTAAATACGATCCATATCAACAAGAGGCAATTACAGGTAGACAGGCTATCTCTGATTTTTTCGATGATTATAAGCCAAAAGATAAGGGAATGCAGCTTGTAGTTGCAGTAGCCATATTTTATGGTGGAATATTAGAATTAGGCGGAGGTAATTTACGTAGGAAATATAAAGTTATATCTATGATTGGAGATGACATTAGAGCATTGGCACAAGAAGTAGGTAAAGCTAAAGTTTCTATAATTCAAAACGGGAAAGTAAATGGATAAGAATTTATTAAATATATCAACTATTGAAACCTTTTTCAATGAATTATTGGATGAAAAAGTATCTTCTAATACTTTCTTTACAACTGTCCCTACAAATATTGATACTACTTGGTCTGACCTTGTTGTGATTGACTGTGCTAATTCTATCCAAGATTTGAATGCCTATGGTGTAGGAACTGTATTAGTTTGGTTATATGCAAAGCCATTCAGCAATGGACGTAAGAATGTTGCTGTAATGTCTAAACTCGAAAAAGCTCTAAATGAAGCTTTAGAAAACAATAAAAATGCGTCTTATGCAGTTAGTAAGAAAGGCACATTTGCTGATTTTGACAGTGATGCTAAGATGCATTGTAATATAGTAGAAATTCAATTATTAATCGTTTAAAAATAAAAAATTATGGCATTAACAGTTACAGAGACTAGAAAAGATGATGCTAACTCCATTATCTACAATCCCAAGTTTTTATATGTAACACCGTATGTAGGTGGCGTACCCGGTACAAAAACTTGGCAATGTATGGATATTATTCGTGATTCAACTACTATCACACAAGAGGATAATACTGAAAATCCTATTGAAAATGAATTATCTTCAACTCCAATCATTAACAACATTCAAGCAGGTAACTATACGTTTGCTACTGAAATTGGAGATTTGCAGGCTGAACTCTTAAAAGATTTGCTAGGATTTACTGTTGGTACAGGTAAGAACGCCTATGCGCCTGATGGCTATGTAGAGAAATTTGCTCGTATCGACATGGTATTTCAAAATGGCAGTAAATATACCGCTGTTGTATTGCCGAAATTGCAATTGAGTCCGACAATTACTCTTGATTCAATGAGTACTTCTATCGGTCGTATTGCTCTTGGCGGATCTGCACAGGCTGTTCAGTTCAAATATGGGTCAGATAGTGCAACATTGACTCCTTTGGCTATGATTTATGATTATACCGTTCCGCCTACAGATATGTCATTAGATGGCACGGGGGGAGCGTAAGGGAATCAGTGTCTCCGGCTAATTCCCTAGAAAGTTCAATCGGAGAAACAAGGGTAGCTTCTAATGGAGTTACATCTAAAAAGAAAAATACAATTCTTTAATAAAAGGGAGGGAGGTTACTCCTTCCCTTATTTTTTAAAAAGATATGACAAATAGTAAACCAACATATAAAACGATAAAAGATCCTGTTTCTGATGAAGCTATGGAACGTCTTGTACAGATTATGACTGACAGCCCTAGCCTTTTAAAATTAAAAGATACAGAATGGGAAATTACAGCATTGAAACCCGGTATAATGTGGCTGATAGCTAAAGAAGCCGCACAAATAAATAAAGTAGAAAAGGCGACCTTTAGTGATGTATTACAAGGTCTTTCTATCAATATGCCATCTGTCTGTCGTATTCTGACGCTTGCTTTGTTGAATAATAAAAACCATATTAAAAGTGGTGATCCTGAATATGACAAAGTATATGATGCTTTATTTTGGGAATGCGAGGATATGAAAGACTGGGCTACTATTCTATTTGAAGTTCTTAACTTATTGTCAGTTGAGTTTTTTTTGCGATTACAGAATTGACACAGACGTTCCGCCAAATGACACTGGAAAGAAAGACGAAGATGGAAGAACGAAAACAGTCATCGCAAGAACAAGCTACGGGGAAATGTTTGATTTTATAAAAGCTTATCCATCTGTGACTATGGAACAATACATGTGGCACATGACAGTTCCTCAAATATTGCTAGCACAATACGATACAACTCATATTGAATATTTGTCAGAAGAACAAGCTAAAAAAGACAAAGCACCAAAAATAAATTCAACCGACGACTTATTTAAAAACGATTTTGGCATACCAATTTTTAATCAAAAATAAATAATAACAATGGGAGCAACAGGATATGTATTAACAATACCTGATGAGGTATTAAAGAAACTAGAATTAGCAGATACTAAAATAAATGCTATAGCTGAAAGTAGCGAAAAAACAGCAAACAGGTTCAATCAAGCATTTTCGAGCATGGCTTTATCTGTTGACCCATTGATAAAACGGCTTGATGCATTAAAAAATATAGGTAAATTAGATTTAGGGTCAGGGTTAAAAAATACACGAGTGATTCGGAAAAGGCTGCTGCTGGAATAGCCGAAGTTGCGAATAAGCTGAATCAATTAAAATATATATCTTCTCAATCATCGTCTGCTAATAATTCTGTTTTGGCATGGCAAGGTATTAATGAGAACTTAAAGATACAACAACAGCGATTAGATGCAATAAATCGCTCAATCAAAGAATATGAAAACACTTTATCTCAAATACAAAGTGGTAAGGGTGGTGTATTATCAAAAGAAGATCAGTCTAATTACGCCGCAAATCTAGCCGAAGCCGAATCAATCAAACAAACAATAGCATTATATCAACAAAAACAACAAGCGATTGTAAATTACCAGTTAGAGCAAAAGAAGGTAGCTGACAATTTAGCTAAACTAAAAAGTTTAGAATCCGACTCAAAATCTTTGCCTGAACAAAGAAAACGTGAAGAATTAGAAAGATTGAATGCTTTATATAGAAGTGGTCAATCCTTACTGCAAAAACAAGCGAAGGCGGAAGATGAACTTGGTAAAGCTGCTCAAAAGGTTGCAATAGCATTAGATAAAGCTGCGAAAGCAGAAGAAAAGAAAAATAGCGCAAGAGCAAATAAGGCTAATCAAGAAGCAGCAAGAGCCGAAGAACAATACGCAAGAGCATTAAATAAAAGCGAGGTCACTATTGTTCAACGGGCAAGAAAGATTGAAGCATTAGCTAATGCACAAAGAGCCTTAAACTCTACTGGACGAGATTACTCTTCCCAATTATCTAAAATAGCATCGGAAACACAACGGCTTCAACAAGCAAATGATAATGTTGCAAAAAGTATGGAACGAGTTAAAAGATCTCAAAGTAGTGTACTCAATACTACCGATCAATTAACTAGGAAAATAGCATTATTATTTAGCGTTTCAGCTATACAGGGATATGTGGAAAAGCTAGTTTCTGTACGAGGAGAATTTGAACTACAGCAAAGAGCATTGCAAGCAATTTTGCAAAACAAAGATGAGGCAAACGCTTTATGGGAAAAAACAGTGGCATTAGCTGTTAAATCACCATTCCAAGTAAAAGAATTGGTAACTTATACAAAACAATTAGCAGCATATAAAATTGAAGCTGATAAACTATATGATACGACCAAAATGCTTGCTGACGTATCAGCAGGATTAGGTGTAGACATGGGGCGTCTTATTCTTGCATACGGGCAAGTAAAAGCTGCTAATTATTTACGTGCGTCAGAAGTAAGACAATTTACAGAAGCTGGTGTCGGATTGCTTCAAGAGCTTGCCACTATGTATACAGAACTAGAGGGTCGTATGGTATCTGTTGGCGAAGTCCAATCTAGGATAACTAAACGTATGGTTGCTTTTGGCGATGTAGAAGAAGTTTTTAAACGGATTACGTCAGCAGGAGGTATATTTTATAATATGCAAGAAATCCAAGCCGAGACACTGTCAGGTATGATTTCCAATCTTAAAGATAACTTTGATGTTATGTTTAATGAGATAGGAAAAGCTAATGATGGAGTTTTGAAAGGATTTATCAATATCATAAATGAACTTGTTGCTAATTGGAGAGTTTTTGCGAATGTATTAAATGCGTCAACATTAGGGTTTGTGGCATACACTATTAAAGTTCTCGTTGCGGCAAAAGCAAATGATAAATTCACAGCTTCTAATATTAGGGCTACAGCAGCAACAAAAGGACTAGTTGGTGCTACCGCAAGATTAATTTTAGCTTTTAGAAATATAGATAAATTTATATCAAAAAATCCATATATAATATTAGGTAGTGCATTAGCAGCGGTAGGTATGGCTCTTTACGATAATTATAAACAAGTAGAAAACACTAGAGCATCTTATGATACTTTAACATCTTCATTAGATACACAAATGGATTCTCTTGATAAATTAATCTCAAAAATAGAAGAACAGAATAAGCTACTAGAAGAAGCAAAAAACAATCTCAAAAACTCCAAAAAAGGAACAGAGGAATATACGAATGCTGAAAAAGAAGCAAATAAAGCGCAACGTGAATTTAATACTCTATTAGACCAATTAAGAAAACAATTCCCTGATGTATATAACGGTATTAGCGATCAAAAGGATGCTATTAAATCATTAAGAGAAGAACAAGCTAGATATAATGAAGAATTAAGAGAAACTCAAATATTAAATGGACTTCTTTCAAAAAGAGAATCTTTTTTTGGTATTGGATTTAAAGAAGCCGTTCAAGATTATGGCATTGCTGCTAAAAATTATGATAAAGCAGCGACAGAAACAAGAAAGGCTTATAATATTGCAGAAAAAGAAATGACTCGTTTTTTTCTGCAAAATAAAGATTATGCGATAGAATATCAAAAACAATTTGAAGAAATATCTAAAAGCCCCGAAGATACCTACATTAAAGCAAAGAAATTAAATACGTTATTATTAGATATTCAAAAAAATGCAGTATTAGTTCCCGGAAAGTTAAGAGACTCTTCTTATGATTTATCGGGTGCTGTTTCAAAAGTGCTGCTGCTTTCAATAATTTAAAACAAATCTTAATTTTGATCGAAAGCATATCAAG
>CYGL01000337.1_pt1 | contig 20228 bp, 39 predicted proteins | sample 485531 | NCBI WGS metagenome assembly CYGL01 (sample SAMEA3497897, study PRJEB9818) | human gut metagenome | reverse complement strand
TGTAGTTGAGGCGATAACGAGAAAGTCTTTGAAATTTCTCAATCTTGTTGATAGCGGAACTATTCGCCCTCAGGTAGATATAATGGCGATAATGCGAATTTTAACAGAAGATAAATAATAAGCAGACGCGAATAAAATACCGCTGGGCGTTGAGGTCGGAAAGGCTCCCGACGCTCCCGAAAGGGAATCTGAGATGCAGGATACGCCGCCCTGCCACCGCCCACCGCAAAACTGTAAGCGTCTATGCGCTTGCAGCTTTTCTCTTTTTTGAAAAACGCTCCGGCATTGGTTGCCGCCTCCGCCGGAGCTTGCAGCAGATAGAACATTGCACCGGTATCTGCTACGCTTTCGATGGTAGCAGAAGTAATCTTCAAAGTCCATCTCCTAAAAAGAGAATACCTGTTCGATTCGGAGAAGTCAGTCGAAAAGAGTCGAAGCAGGAGTTCTTTATTTTGGAGAAAATTTGTCTGGAGGGGAGAATTGTGACATCGTACCAGCGATTGCAGCAGTTTTTTGATGATTTCACCGCAAAGATCAAAAATGCTCGCGCGGAACAGGGATTGACAAATCAGGCGTTGTCTGATCAGTCAGGCGTATCCTATTCGACTGTCTGCAAAATAAGCGCAGACACGCAGGATAACCCGAAGGTATCGGACGCGATAGCGTTGATCGACACGCTTGGGCTGTCCGCGGACGAAGTGTTTGGTTTGCAGCCAGCTTACGAGCGAGAGGTGCTCCTACAGCGAATCCGCGAACTGACCGCGGAGAACGAGAGACTTGCCAACGGCACCGAGCAACTATCCAATCAGCGCGACCGAGTTCACAAACTGGAGCTGGAAAATGTTCGGCTTCAAGGCGAGGTAAACCGCCTGAACGCTATTAACGACGGTCTGGTGAGAGAGAAGGGGCGTCTGACCAATGAACTTGCGTCCAGAAAACCGATTATCTATATTTTGCTTTTTCTGGCCGGAATACTCGAAGTCTCGCTGGGGTACTACCTCGTTATGGACCTCCATCTAGGCGACAAGGGGCTTATCCTCTTTGGTCAGCTCAGTATATATGCGGCTGTGCTCTTTCTTGTTTTTATCATCGGGATTGGTGCAATTGCATGGATAGCCTTGCACCAGCTAAGAGCATGGCGTAAAGGTTAATGATTAAAAGGGGAGAGAGGAAATGACAAAATCTCCTGCACGGAAGTCGGCAAGTTTTACATATATGGGGCAGCGCTACTACGTCAAGGGTAGAAATGAGGCGGACTGCAAGGAAAAAATAGCCCTGAAACTTGCAGAACTGGAGAATAAGGAAAAGGCACTCGTTAATCCCACAGTTGCGGACTGGGCACAGACTTGGCTTGACACATACGTTAAACCGAAAGTGCGTAAACCGGGCACGGCCAAACGCCGCAATACTATGACCGAGAAGTCGTACAGTATGTATGAGCGGATGATAAATAACATTATCATACCCGCAATAGGCAGAAAAAAGCTTGAGGCGGTAACAGACACGCACCTGCGAAATATACTGAACCGGGAAGCCACAAAATCCTTTTCTCATGTTTCAAAGCTGCGCATAGTCATTAAAGCAATGTTCTCACAGGCCGTAGCCTCGCGCGTGATTATCTTTGACCCGTCTTTGAAACTGGAATTGCCCGCCGCTGAAAAAGGGCGTAGGAGAGCGCTGACAGCCGCAGAGAGAGAAGCGTTTGACGTTGTGGTAGAACGCAACAAGCACGGACTGTGGGCGAAGTTTCTTATCGGAACCGGTGTGCGCCCTAACGAATGTTCCGCTCTGACAGTTGCTGACCTCGATTTAACGAAAAGGTTTCTTACTGTTCGCGACAGTGTTGAGTCGGGAACAAAAGCCCTCGGTGGAGGCCCAAAATCTCATGCAGGACTTCGGCAAATACCCATCCCGCTCGATTTGGCCGATGAGCTGAAAAAGGCCGTTGCAGAGAAATCTTCCACAGATTTTCTGTTTACCCAGCGAGACGGAAAAACGATGGTCACAGAAAGCTGTATACGCAGGTGGTGGGAAAATCTTAAACGTGATATGGACATTGCTCTCGGAGCGGAGTATACTGCAAAGGGACATATATATGATCCGTCCGATCTGCTGCCTGACGGCACACCAATGTACCCGGATCCGGACAACCCAACGCAGCCGAGAAATGGACATCGCATAGCCGATGACCTTGTGCTTTACGATCTAAGACATACCTACTGCACCGATTTGAAAAAAGCCGGGGTCAAACTTAGGGATGCCCAACGGTACATGGGACATTCAGATATGGCGCTTACAGCCAACATTTATACCGATGTCGACGAGGAGGATCTTCTCTCAGATTCTGAACTTATTGACGCATTTCGCAAAAACAAAAAAAGTCCGGATGTGGACAAAAACGTGGACAAATTAATTTCCAGTTCGGGAAACCATTGGCGCGAGGCGGTTATAGATTCATAGAACACTGCTTCGTAATCAGCAGGTCGTGTGTTCGAGTCACATTACCAGCTCCAAAGAAAAAGCCTCAAAACCTTGAAAAAAACTAAGGTTTTGGGGCTTTTTTCTTAACTTTTGAAAAATGCAATTTCCAGCTCCACTAAGCAAAAAACTGCATTTTACTGCATCAAGTGTGGACATGTCCACACTTTTGAATCGGTAACTTTTTCGAGAAGTTCAAAAATAACAAAAGCACCGCCGATCAAAGCGGTGCTTTCGTTTGAGAAGGAGGTAACATTATATGGAGTTGAACATCACCCACGTATATGACACTCTTATAATACACAAGGATTATATTTGTGGCAAGACTTCGGGCGAAGCTTTTGTTTAGACTTTGACGCAAAACTCCGCGTTTTCAAATGGTTTGATTTGCATCATTCTGCTTTTCCTCCGACTCGATTGCGTTTAGAACTGACATGGCCATGGTATGTGTGCCGCAAATCATGTCAAATGCGGCTTCTTTTTCCTTTTGGCTGCAATCGAAGGACATCCGACAGAGCATGTACGCTATTCTTTCGTGCTCAAGGGCATAGACGATTTCTTTTGTGATTTTTATTTCAAAGCCTCCAATTTTGCATTTGTTATTCGCTGCTCAAATGTCAGTGCTGGGATATAGGTTTTCTTGAACGGCCTTGCGGGTGTAGCCAAAGTCATTGCAAAGCGGCTTTGCCATTCGGGTATTGAGTTGAGCGCATGGAAATCGCTGATGTCTATCAAGTCTGAAAACTGCTTGCACATTTTGTGATATAGCTCGGTATCTCCCGGAAATTCTCGCTCCACAGAATCGAGGTAATAATAGCATGCAGCAAGCGCGGCGGGTAGTATCATGAGCTTCTCCAGTGACCTGAATCTGGCTGCGCTTTCAATGTAGAATGTGCAAGCCTCAATGTATGTCTCAGCTTGGAGCCGCAGAGAACCCTCTGCGTGCGACAGCGAGCCGGGGGTATACCGCTGGATATGTATCGGCCATTGCGTCTCAGAAACGCGCTGGGCAAACTCAGCGCAAATCATGTTGAACGCCAAATCCTCGCACATAGGCAGGTCCGGAAAGTGGATGTCGTACTTTGTCAGGAACTCCTTTGAATACACGCGTCCATGGATCCATGTCATCTGTGCGCCACCTACGACCTCAAAATTGCCGTTTTCGGCTTCGCGCATGGTCTTGCCTACCATCATGTCAAAGCCGTGACCGATGGCGTTCAGAATCGTTCCTACGGCGTTTGGCAATAGCAAATCGTCGGCATCGAGGAACATAACGTAAGGTGAATCCGAAGTTATCAGTCCTGTATTCCTCGTCGCGCCAACGCCTCTATGCGGCATGGAATAGATATTATACGGACGATCGCCGTAATGACGGTTGATGGTCGCGTTCGCCACGGCATCTGCCCCGTCAAATACGAATGTGACGAAAAATTCATCTTTGGTCTGCAACAGCAGACTTTGAAGCGTGGGGATTATGGCTTCCCCGCGATTGTAAATGGGAATGATAATTTCAAGTTCAGCTGTCTGCATCTGATGACCTCCTGTTCCAAGCGTTGCTAGCTTCCTGCAGATTGAAGTACCAGTGAGTCCTTGGCTCGGCTGGGCAGTCGGGATTTTTGCAACATATCCTGTAGCTGTTTCCAGAGCGCATTTCAAATGCTCCTTTGCCACAGTATGGGCAATGCTTTAATTTAGTTGTAGTGGTTGGAGCTGGAACATACTGACTGCACTCGACGCACGGTTGGTTTTCAATCGCACGGCAAACCGCACGATGAAGGCATGTGCCACAAATGCTCGCGTTGCCGAGTTTTATGACTTGGTCGATTTGATATTTCACTTGTTAGCTTTCCTCCTGTTCCATGCTTCAAGAGCTTCCGGAATCGGATTAAGTTTCCAGTTGCTTTTGAACTTGAAAATTGTCCCGCACTCTCCACATTTAATGTCAAGCGTTATAGTGTGTTTCCCGTAATTGCAAGAACCCCCACGTTCTTCGACTTCACCGCCGCAGAACGGGCGCGGTTTCAGTTCAGCCATCTTCGTCACCTCCGAACCTCTCGTCATACTCGGCAGGCGTAATAAACTCGATATCCTCGCCTGTATAGCCGAGACTGTCGAGGCACATCAGCTCCACCAGCGTATCTTTGTTTACACACTTTACCAGATCTTCATATTGGATAGTGTTGTTCGCCTCAAAGCTCATCTGAGCGCCAAACTCGCCACGTACAGTAAAGCACACACGGTTTTTAACCATCCTTCTTGCCCTCCATTTCCTGCAAAGCCTTCTCGGCTTCTTCGTCGGCTCTCCAGTGGTACCCAGCGGCTGTCTTCCTGCGCCCTTTGATGCACTCACAGATATGCCCACTATTTGTTCCAACGCTTCTTGCCGCTTGTGCCATACTCTGATAAACGGTTCCGGTTTCACAGCATACCACCGGATGCGAATTTACCTCCGTCATTCTTCGGATATGGTTTTCCCAGCGATATTTCAAAACATCATATTTGTGCCTGATATTTTCGCGAGCCGTGCACCACTCAAGGTTTTCCGCTCTATTGTCCTCGTGGACTCCATTCTTATGGTTTACTTGAGTTTCATTCTCTCCTCTCGGCAAAAACGCGGAAGCTACGATTCTGTGCACTGAAACTCTTTTGTGAGACGGACATAACGTAACATGTGCATATCCCCTCTCGTCCAGCACAGGACGCAGGATAATGTTTGTTGTATCATTTCTGATGTCTCCATTGTTGCTTACAGAATAGCGTTCATGCCCTTCAATCTTTTCCCATTTCAACCGAGCACCCTCCTGCCAATAAATATGCCGCCTCGTCCACTCGCTCAAGTGGAATTCTTTCCTCATAATAGCGGAGCCGCTCCCACACCTGCTTTTGTGTGCAGTTGTTATCATACGGGCACGGTATTGCTCGACACTGTGCAATATCGCAGAAGTTGCCGTCAAAAGTTAATCGTTCCATCAGTTGTCTCCTTTGCACATCTCAAGGTTTGTCGAAAAGCCGACGACCTTATTATCCTCTATCAGGGTGAACTCACAAACGAACTTGTCCCATGAGCACAGGCGTTTACGGTAAAACCACCGCTCAACGGAATCATCAACGCTGTTGGGGTGGATAACGAAGTATTTGACGTTCCGAGGGAGGCTACGAATATCGTTAGCAATGGCAAAAAAACGCTGGATGACCGGCGGTGTTTGCAGTTGAATATTGATGATTTGATTCTCTCTCACAAAATCATCTATACAGCTTGCCACAAACTCTTTATCCTTGGAGCTGAAAACGCTGAGACCCGCAAGCTCCCACATTATTCTGTCGACCTGATTTTCGGTGTTGCTGATCCTGCTGTTGAGAAGCGCCCAGCGCTCGTCACGTATTTTTGCGGAGCAGGCGCATACCCATGCAAGATAGGAATTAACACCGTTGCGGTCGTCCGCATCAATATATTTCTGCATGAGAACATCCCAAACAATGGGAGGCATCAGCCACGAGTTGGGATATTGACGGTATTCGGTACCGCTCCAATTCTTATCTATTATCCAAAGGCTTGTATAGCTCACGTGCCATCCTCCTTAAATATGTAGCCCGGTTTCTGAACGTAGGCGCAATACTGCTTTTCGAGCTGTACGCCCTTGCTGTTCGGCCATCCCGGGAGAAAGAAAACCACATCTGCCTTATCGAGCATCGGCATACAGATCCGCATATAATCCTTAGAATTCATGCCTTCGGGCAAAAGAGCTGGGTTGAGAACGATGTAGCCGCGGTGTTCAAGGACTTCCTGCGCATGGGCAAACTTTTCACGGTAAGTCGGATCGCCGGTGATTTTACCGGCTATGTAAGCTATTGGTTTCATACTCTCTCCATTTCTGCGCGTAGGCTCTCTTTTATGTAGTAGTCAATGCCGAGGCTCTTGCACAAGGCTTCGGCATCTCTGCCGAAAACTGCCCAGTCTATATTGGGTGGGTAGTAGTTGAGTTTCCCTATTTTGACTTTATCGATTATGGTGTGGTACTCTTCAATGAACTTCAAAACGGCATCGGCATCTAAGACCGGTTCACACGATACCCACGTATTGCAGCCGGTTGCTATTCTTGCAGAGGCAAGGTCTGCTATCATGTCTGAAAGAGTATAAAAACCGTGCGGTGTGCCATCATAAGTAATGCCGTACCAATCTCCTTCATCAAGCAGGTCGAAGTCCCTTGAGCCGTCACCCTTAGTGAGTATCTGTACGTGATTACCGCTTCCTTTCAGAATTTTGATAATCTCGCGCGTAGGTGTCGAATCGTAGCCCGTGGGGTATGGGTCACAGGTGAAGCATAGATGAATGAGTTGTCCGGTAATGTGCTCACGTTCGATCTGCTTTCGGACTTCCTCGACTATGTGCTCTCGCGGCTTGACATTTGTGTGAAAAGTCTCTCTGTCGCGGCGGAGCACATTCGGGGCAAAGCAGTAAAAGCAACGGTGTGGGCATCCTGTGTAAATATTGATCGCGTAGTCGCCATATTCTTTGGCTTTTCCTTTTGGAACATAAATTGGTTTACTCATTTCTCTCCTCCATTCATAATGTTTCTTCGGCTTTTCGCCGAATGTTTTTCTTTTCATGGATAATCATCGTGCGAGACAAATCCAGTGCGGCGGCAATTTCCTCATCAATCAGCCCGGATATACGCGCCTTGACGATGAACTGCTGGCGCTCGGTCAGTGATGCCCAAAACGTTTCCATGTCACACCAGTCAACGTCATCAAGACTCGGACTAATGGCAAGGATATCCAGCTCTTCTCTGCCCTCGGTGGTCAAATCGCACACCAATGCAGTGAAAGGTATTGTTGTGATTTTGCCTCGGCGTCGCCTTTTTCGCAGTTCCTGCAGCACTTCGGTCTTGATGAATTTATACGCGGCAGTTGAGAAGCACGACTTATCCGCATCGTAGTTCAAACAGGCTTTCCAGAGACCGATACCCGCAATCTGCTGAATGTCCTCATCAAACGCGAGCGCCGGAAAATATTGATACAAAGCGCCATAAATGAGTTTTTCATTTTCAAGGTAAAGCCGCTCAGCATCTTCCCGGCTGTTCATGGTGAGCCTCCGCGGGTAGTGCTTGTCCCCGATAGACGTTCTATAATCTCTTGGTTTTCCTTTGCGGCATCCTGCGCAGTGCGGAGATTGTCGTCGATGATACGTTGGATGTCGTCTTTAATTCGATTTGCCGCTTCAATAGTTGCATCGTTGGCGAGCACTTTCTTGTTCACATCCGCGGTTCGCTTCTTCTGCAAGGCTTTTATAACGATGGAGTTCATCTCCTCTTGTTCTCGCCGAGTTCGGCCATATATGAGAATGGAGCTTTCCCTACCATAGGAGTCTTGCCGAATCCATTCTATACCGTAACATTCCTTTTTCTCTAAGCCAGACCAGTCTATGGACGTTGTAGTTATTGGATAAATTTTGTATTGAAGAGTGGTCAACATTATCTCAAGTATTTTCGGGGAACACTGAATGTACTTGTGATTTGCCTTTTTCTCCACATAATCTTCCCAGTCACATATTTTGAAAAGAAAGCGTATTGCCTGCACGCAGCACGCAATCGCTAATATCATGATTCCGATTCCTTTCATAATCGCAACAATACTGTCAATGTCCACTGAGCCTCACCTCCGTTTCTTCCATGTCCATCCGCGCGAGATACCGCATCGCCAGGTTGAACGCGGCTGGATTGTATGTCGCGTCAAACTCCATGATTTCACCGTCCTCTCCGCTGTGCCGAGTGGTCTCCTCGTTCGTTATCGCCAGATATGTGAGTATGCCGACTGCCGCGGCTTTAAGCTCGGCCTCCTGCATAGGCATCGCCCCTTTCTTTTTCGGTGCAAGGATGATACATGGCATGTCAAGCGCGTTTTGGGGATTGAAAAGTTTCAAAACATCAAAATTTGTATAAGTATACGAAAAAAGCAGCCTTTTCATTTTGAAAGGGCTGCTTTTCTGCGCTTATTAAGCTTGGAATTTTGTGACACTTGTACAAACCAACATTGCCTTTCTGCGCTGTCCGCTTCATTTGCGCTTGACACGGGTGCTACCATCCCAGCACAAAAGAGCCAGACGCACTCGCACTGGCGCGAAGGAGGAACTGATATCGAAATGAATAGAGCACAAGTGTCCATGCTTGATGAAATTATTGTGGACAACTTTGCCGGGGGAGGTGGTGCTTCCACTGGTATAGAACTCGCAACAGGCCGTCCGGTTACGATAGCCATTAACCATGATCCTGCCGCAATCCTGATGCACAAGACTAATCATCCGTATACCGAGCATCTGCAAGCTTCCGTTTGGGATGTAGACCCAGAAAAGGTATGTGCCGGACGTCCTGTGGGGCTGGCGTGGTTTTCTCCTGATTGCAAACACTTTAGCAAGGCGAAGGGCGCGGCGCTCGTTGACCGCAACATCCGCGGACTTGCGTGGATAGTCCTCCGCTGGGCTGGAACCGTTAAGCCTCGCGTTATCATACTCGAAAACGTTGAAGAGTTTCAAACATGGGGGCCGGTAAGGAAAGGCAAGCCGGTGAAGAAAAAAGCTGGCTACACTTTTCAGAAGTGGCTCGGCCAACTGAAAGACCTTGGATATACTGTTGAGTTTCGGGTTTTGATTGCCGCGGACTATGGTGCGCCTACGAGTAGAAAAAGGTTTGTGTTGATAGCCCGGTGCGATGGACGGCCTATTGTGTGGCCTGAACGTACACATGCACCTGCAGACAGTGCAAAAGTGAAGAGCGGCAAGTACAAACCATGGAGATCGGCGGCGGAGATCATAGACTGGTCGCTTCCTTGCCCGTCTGTATTCGCGAACAAGACCGAGATACAAGAACGATATGGTGTAAAAGCTGTCAGACCTTTGGCGGATAACACCATGCGCAGAGTGATACGTGGAGTCGATAAGTTCACGATTAAAAGCGGCAAGCCATTTATTGTGCCGACAGGCTATGGCGAGCGCAAAGGACAGGCACCACGGGTACATGACATTGAAGCTCCTGTTCCGACTGTGGTAGCAACGGGGAAGGAAAACCTGTGTAGGCCGTTACTGACACCCATAACAGTATCCAATACAACAAACAGCGTTGGCGGCTCTGCCGCGGAGCCGGTACATACGGTAACAACCGCAGGGAATCAGATGCTCGTTTCCCCGTCTCTTATTCAGTACCATACCGAGCAAAGTGAGAAAGTACGGGCGAACGGCGTAGCGACTCCGCTTCCAACAGTCGACGCTTCCAACAGATACGGTCTGACAACAGCGCACCTTGTCGAGTATTTCAGCACTGGGCGTCCTCTTGATGTAAGAGTTCCGATGCACACGGTGACATCACGGGATCGCGAAGCTCTGACAGCGGTACACGTCGCGGAGTTTAAGGGGCAAGATAAAGGCCAAAGCGTAGACCGACCACTCCGCACTATTACAGCCTCTATCGGAGAATTTGCGGAAGTACAGACAAGGGTAGCGCAATACACACCCGATGCGGATCTGAAATACTGGCCGGAAATTCGAGCACTCCTCAACAAACATTGCGGGTACAGTCTTTCCGAAGATGAAGTCCTTTTGCTTAATATCCGAGACACATGGTACTTCATTTCCGACATTGGGCTTCGTATGCTGACCCCACGTGAGTTGTACGCTGCGATGGGATTCCCACCGGATTACATCATTGACAAGGACTACGAGGGTAACGACTATCCTAAATCTCAGCAGGTTGCCCGTTGCGGAAACGCTGTGTGCCCACCCATGGCAACAGCTGTTGTGATGGCGAATCTGCCAGAGTGGAACCACAAGACGCTTACGACGATGACCGAGTTGGCGTCTGCCGTAGCAGTGTAAGGAGGTGAACTGATGAAAGCAGTTTTAATTAGCATACGCCCGGAATGGTGTGCGAAGATCGCGAGTGGAGATAAGTCAATCGAGGTACGTAAAACGCGCCCAAAGCTGGAAACGCCGTTTAAGGTTTACATTTACTGCACGAAGGACGCGAAGAAACAGTTTTGGACAGGGCAGAGATATTCTTATGTGGACGATCACAGCCATAACGCATTTGATAAATGCGGGAACGGCAAAGTCATTGGCGAATTTCTTTGCGATCAGATTATTGAGGATCGCACATTCGGCCACAATGAAAAGCTTTATAGGGCGGCCTGCATGAGCGCATGCGATGCGGCGGCGTATGCAATGGAGTCACCGATGTACGGCTGGCACATTTCCAATCTCAAAATTTATGATGCACCGCGCGAGTTGGGAGACTTCTGGCTGTACAACGAAGAACTGCACAAGCGGTACGATGCGGGCACAGATTATTGTTGCTATGACGGCGCGAATGAGTATGGAGAGGCGCTGACGGATTGCGGCGATGCGTATCTCAACATACGGAACTGCTTGCGCTGCTGGAATGAGTGGAGCGGATGGTGTCACCACCTCAAGCGCGCCCCGCAAAGTTGGTGTTATGTGGAGGAGGAAATTTAATGAAACGAATCTCGAAAGATGCCTACTACCTTGAAATAGCACAAGCCGTATCGCAGAGGAGCACCTGTCTCAAGCGCAGGTATGGCGCAGTCATCGTAAAGAACGACGAGATAATCGCCACGGGCTACAACGGTGCGCCGCGTGGTGAGACTAATTGCTGTGATATAGGCTCCTGTAAGCGTCTGGACAAGCCCAGCAATAGCGGTGACTACTCCGATTGCCATAGTGTCCACGCGGAGCAGAACGCCATTATATCGGCTTCCAGAAGTGAAATGCTTGGCTCGACGATGTATCTGTATGGAGAGCAGTTGGAATACTTTCCTTGCTGTCCACCGGGGACAAAACTCGAAACAGCGGTGCATCCGGTGTGGACACAGATTACTGCCACAGAACCTTGCCCCATCTGCCGCAGGATGATCGCCAATGCGGGCATCATACGTGTTGTGACGATTGATAAGTGTTCCGACAATGCTGACTAAACACGAAAGTTTAGAAAGGACTTGAAGTATGAACGACTTAACAGTATTCAGCAATGAAAGATTCGGAAGAATCAGGACAGTGCTCATTGATGGCGTTATCTGGTTCGTGGGTAAGGACATAGCCGAAGCGCTGGGGTACAGCAATCCGCGCAAAGCTCTCGCCGACCACGTAGAGGAGGAAGATAAGGGGGTAACGAAATGTTACACCCCCGGTGGAGCGCAGGAAATGACCATCATCAATGAGAGTGGAGTGTACAGTCTGATATTTGCCTCGAAGCTGCCTGATGCGAAAGAGTTTAAGCATTGGGTAACATCAGAAATCTTGCCTTCTGTGCGCACGACTGGCTCGTATTCGACGGGCGTACAGATAGACACAGCTAAGCAGCAGAGAGCAGAGGCCATGCTCAACAACTCACGCGCACGTGTAGCGTCTCTGTGGCTCAAAATCAGCGATATGGCAACGCCGGAGTATAGGCAGGTATGCAGCAGCTATGCAAGCGCGGCACTCTGCGGCAAAGAGGTTATCCCGCTTCCGACTGCAGTAAGCGAGCATCTTTACACCGCCGAGGAAATCGCCAAGGAATTGGGCATATCCGCAAACAAGGTCGGACGCTTGGCAAACGAATTGGGGCTGAAGACAGCGCAGTACGGCAAGTTTTTCTATGACAAAGCTAAAAATTGCAACAAGGAAGTACAGACGTTCAAATACAACCGACTCGCGGTTGACTCTCTGCGCATTTATCAAACAGCGGGGGGAGGCGCAACATTATTGTGACACCCAAAGACCTTCTAATTCAGGAACAAAGACGCGAGATAGAACGGCTATGCCGAATCATCAAACTGCTGGTGCTCGATGCGAATCCATGCCGGTTCTGTGCCAACGACTGCGATAAAGGCCGCGGCTGTCAGTTTTTCAAAATCAAGGAGGGCGTATGAGCGACTTTCCAAGCGGCAAATACCGCACAATCTACATAGACCCGCCGTGGCCGGAGCGGGGGGGCGGCAAAATCAAGCGCGGAGCGGACAAGCACTACAGTTTAATGTCAGTTGCCGAGATTAAGGCGCTCCCGGTTATGCAGCTCGCAGCCCCTGAGGGTTGCCACCTGTACTGCTGGGCTACCAATAATTATCTACCCGCTGCAATTGATTGCGTAAAGGCGTGGGGCTTTGAGTATGTGACAACGATAACGTGGATGAAGAATCAGCAGGGCTTGGGACAGTATTACAGAGGACTGACTGAACATTGCATATTTGCAACGACGAAGAAGCGTTTGCCTTACAAAGTTTCTCCCGAAGGTAAACGCTGTCAGGGGAAAACGGGATTCTATGCCCCCAAAACGGTGCACAGCCGCAAGCCCAAAGAAATGCGTAGCATGATAGAACTGGTGAGCTATGAGCCGCGCATAGAGATATTTGCGAGAGAACGATTCCTTGGCTGGGATGCATGGGGAGATGAAGTATAAGGGAGTGATGAAATGAGCGAAAGCATAGTAGTCAACTGCGACTGCATGGAGTACATGCGCAGAGTGCCTGACAAGGCGTTCGACCTCGCAGTTGTGGATCCTCCGTATTTCTCAGGGCCGGAAAGGCGTGGCTATTACGGCAGCCGCGTCAGCAAAATCGGTGTTCATCGAGATTATCCCATATCCCCACAGTGGGATATACCCGGTGCAGAGTATTTTGATGAGCTTCAGCGAGTAGCCAAGCATTACATAGTGTGGGGATGCAATTACTTTCGTTACCCGTTTACACCCGGACGAATCGTGTGGGATAAGTGCAATTCCTCAAGCAGTTTCTCCGACTGCGAGCTGGCCGCGACAGATCTCTTCACCAGCGTCAGGATATTCCGCTTTATGTGGAACGGAATGCTGCAGGGCAAGAGCATTGAAGAGGGCGCTACCATGCAGGGTAACAAAAAACTGAACGAGAAGCGCTACCATCCAACCCAGAAGCCGATAGCACTCTATAAGTGGATTTTCAAAAACTACGCGTACGCCGGAGACCGAATCCTCGATACGCATCTCGGAAGCGGGAGCAGCCGAATCGCGGCCTATGATGCAGGACTTGATTTCGTGGGCTGCGAAATAGACCCAACGTATTTCAAGCTTCAAGAAGAGCGCTTCAACGAATATACGGCACAGCAAAGTCTTTTCGTGATGGAAGGGAGAATGAACGATGAACAAATTTAAGAGCTGGATCATACGCAAACTGGGCGGGTATACAGAGCAACTGCCGCCGCCTAAAGTTGTTCAGATCAATTTACGTCCTGAAACTTTCGTAGCTTCAAGGATATATTCACGCGCACAGATGGAAACCTTCGGTGAAGATATTATAAAGGAGTTCGGCAAGCAGGATTTTATAGAAAAGATTGTTGCATCCGAGGAATTTGGCCGTTTCATAGAGTGGAGATTTCGGCAGGACGGTTCTGGTGCTTTTCATTGTCAAGCAAGGTTGAGCGTCGTAGACATGTCGGAGGTGAGGGATTACCGTGTGGGCTTCGAGCGAACAATTTGAGGCGGTAAAGCGCTTTGTTACGCAGTTTGTTTGCTATCCGCAAGGAACCGTGATTGATGGAGAAGCGCTGAAACACGGCGTAGAATTTCTCGTGAAAGAGGGAATATTTACAGTATCACAGTTCAAATTGGCGTTCCTGATAGAGACAAATATGATATGCCCCGCGGAATTTCTACCGGATGAATAAATATTCGCATTATGCAGAGGGGAGGGAAGCCGAATGGACAAAAGCCAACGGCCATTAACCGAGAAGTGCAAGCGCGTAATTTGCACTTATGCCGAAAACAATATGAACGCCACAGCTACGGCCAGAGCGCTGAACATGAACAACTCCACAGTGGAATTTCATTTGACAGCGGCAAAGGAAAAGACCGGGATAAACCCGCGGTCGTTCTTCGGGCTGATTGCTTTGCTTGAGACAATAGAGGAGACAACATGAAAATCATCGACATATCAGGGCAAACATTCCACGACGTAGAAGTCCTGAGTTACAACGAAAAGCGCTCTGGCGGAACTCTGGGGGCGTATTTCAACTGCCGCTGCCGGATATGCGGGAAAACCTTTGTCCGCCGTGGCTATGATATCCGCACAGGACGAGTCAGAAACTGCGGCTGTACCAAGGTGCGAAAAGGCTCACGCGAGGGCTTGGGCAGCTCGGAGGGGTATGTAGGTGTTAATCCGGACTCACAGAAGAAGTATGGCTGCGTATATTGCAAAGACCGCAAGGCATGCGGCGGACAGAAGCGGTGTAAGTACGCTGATATTTTGGACAAGTACCCGGATTATAAGGCGTATGACGAGGAAGCCAAGAGACTGTTTGTGAGTCTTGGGCTTGACGAATAAGGAGAGAGAATGAGTCTTTTGTATTTCTTAGTGGCAATTTGGTATTACATGAATGAGGAAAAACTTGAAACCAAATTTTTCATAACATGGGCGCTATTCTCAATCGCGGATGTCTTGTGGCTGAAATTGGGGCGGAGGTGAGTGACGATGGAGAAAGCTTACGCAAGATTCCTTGCGTTGCGTCGGAAAGTCATGGCGGGTATCAAAAACGCGCTTGCAATCGACTGTTTCGGAATGAAAAAGAGCGACGAATAGGAGGTAAAAATGTTCGGACTTATCACAAAAAAGAAACTGTTGAAAATCCTCAAGGAGCTTGACAAGAACAACGACACTGCCAAGGCGAATGGAGTAGATGATTTCTATTTCCGTTGCGGCGTTGCAAACGCCGTCAATTATATCTGTCATAAGTTTAAGTTCAACTACTACGCGCAGGGGGATGTCGACAATGACAAAACATAAGAAGTGCTACGGCAAATGTGACCGCTGCGTGTGGAAAAACAACGGCAGCAACTGGGAATGGAGGGCTGAAAATGGCTGAATACATCGAGCGGGAAACATTATTGGAGCGTGCAGAATACGACAATAATTACCGTCTCATTATCCCTGCGGAAGCAATAAAAGATGCCCCCGCCGCCGACGTGGCCCCGGTGGTGCGATGTGAGAACTGTACGAGTGGCATTATGTCAGATGACAATAAATACATAATTTGTTGTAGACTTGGTGTTGGTATGGAGCTTGATGATTTTTGTTCTTATGGTGCGTGGAAGAACAACGGCGGCTGCTCAGAATGGAGGGAAGTAGTAGATGGGTAAATATATCAGGAGGAGAGACGCACTTCGTATTCTGAGCGATGTTCTGAACGAGACAGACCCAGACAGTAAGGAACAGTCTGCTGTCCTCAAATGCTCGCACCTCATTGAAAAGCTTCCCGCGGTTGATGTTGCCCCGATCGATGTGAAGCCGGGCGACAGGAACGTGATTGTGATGATGATCTGATTGGGAGGGTGAAAACTGATGCCTGAACACATAGAACGTGGAGCGGCTACGCAAGCAGCAATAAATGAGGTGTGGCTTGGGCAGACAAGCACTGGTCGAATTGCAAAGGCCATAAACGATGTCCCGGCAGCGGATGTCATAGAAGTGGTAAGGTGTGAACAATGTAATTTCTTCAATATGTATGCGCTCACCGGCAATGGATTTTGCGTGCATGAAGACGGGCTGCACAATCCATACCCAAAAGATTTTTGCTCACATGCGGAAAGGAGAGTAACGAATGGACTTAAATGAATTTCGCAACAAAATGTCCTCGGATGCCACCGAGGAAAATAAAAGGCTCAAGGCGGAGCTGTCGAAGCTGAAAAAGCAGTATCAGGAAAAGGTGGGCTCTCTGGAAGAGGAAAACGCCAACCTCATGGATGACTGTCGAGTGTTGAGTAATCGGTGTTGGGTGTTTATGGGCGGGTTCTTGTGCGCAAACTGTTTCTTCCGTAGCAGTTTCGTGTGCAAACACGCCCCAACGCTGGAAGAGATGGTAAAGATGGGAGCAGCGCTGCGGCGAGAAATGGAGGGTAAATGATGGACGCAGTTGGATTTCTCAAAACGAAGAACCGCATGTGTGCGGCCTACCTTAGAGCCATGTCGACTAAATGCGATGGCTGCCCGTTGGATGAAGTGGCCAGTGTCATGTGTTCAAAATGGTGTTTTGACCACGCAGAAGAGGCAGTTGGTATTGTCGAGCGATGGGCTGAACAGCACCCGGTCAAAACACGACAGAGCGAATTTCTGAAGCAATACCCCGAGGCGGGGATTGACGATTATGGTGTGTTGCGAGTGTGTCCCTCTCTAATTTCTACATCGCATAGGAATACACGCGGAGGATGCGCACACATTGACAGTGATTGCACTGACTGTCGCCGTGAGTTCTGGATGCAGGAGGTGGAGTGATGGATTGTTACGCCAGCAACTGCCCGTTTCGGGTAAATGAGTCAAGTAACCCACACCTGTGTGAATGTGTCGCTTGCCCGAACCGGACAACAGCGACTATCGTGTTCACATCCACTCACACATTGTCAGCCAAGGAATTGCGAGAAATTGGGATAACGCCCGGTAGGAACGCTATCTATGTGGAACCGGCAACTGCGCCAAAGGAGGAATGAAACAATATGATCGACATTGAGAAAAACAAGAAAAAGTTTATCCGCATAGCCACAGAAAATATCTCCTGCAAAAATCTGAATGAGCTACTGGCATGGCTTGATTGTGAGTCAGATTTTTATGAAGCTCCGGCGAGCGCCCGTCATCACCTCGCAGTACCTGGCGGACTGTGCGAACACAGTTTGAATGTGTATGATAGACTGTGCAGATTTCTGCGCGAGGAATATGGCGATAGCTGCCCATATACCGAAGAAACCATAGCCGTTGTCGCGCTTTTCCATGATCTATGCAAAGCCAATATGTACACCCCGGGTTACCGCAACCAAAAAACATACGACCCTGAAAAGGTTGCGGCTGCGGAGAGTTGGAAAGTGAAACAGGATGGGGGCGGGGCTTTCATCTGGGAAAACGTCCCGACCTATGAGATCAACGAGAAGCTCGTCTTCGGCCACGGTGAAAAGAGCGTTTTCATTCTCCAGCAGTTCATGTCTCTGTCAGTAGACGAAGCGACCGCAATCCGCTATCACATGAGTTCATGGCAGGAGGGTGAAGCCAGAGCCGCAGGAGATACTTTCCGCCGTAATCCGCTGGCGTTCTTCCTGCACGTCGCAGACGAGGCAGCGACCTTTATAGATGAGGTGGACAAGAAATGACGAACGGAGAGAGAATCAGAAAAGCCGAGACTGACAAGCAAATTGCAGAGTTTCTGCTCGAGCGGATTCCCAACGCTTGTCCGCCCCTTATGATTTGCAGGAATGTGAACAATGATTGCCTTAAATGCTGGCGCATTTGGTTGGCACGGGAGGAAGAAAAATGACAGTTGAAGAATTTGCCGCAAGACTTGACGGGCGGCAGTACGGTAATGAGATAACAGAGGATGAAGCAATCCTCGCAAGGAATCTGGATTTCCTCGTCGTGTTCGGCGCATCCGACGACCTCGCAGAGTTGAGGGGCGCAATAGACGGAGAGTGCGACTGTTTCGAGGGCGGTGTGCTCAAGCGTGGAGAAGGACGTTCCCTGCCCATCAAAGCAGTGTGGTGCCCCGAAGGAAGAGACTGCTCATGGGCATACGAGACTGAGCTACCGCACGCAGAGTTCAAGATCATGGAGGAGGGCGACGTGTACTGTTACGGCGTTGTGTGTGCTCTCAACGGGACGCCGAAGATGTATAGGTGTCCGTTCTGCGGCAAGGAGAAGCTGCACATCGGCGTGCATGATGACGAGGGAAACTATCATGGTGAGCTCGGCTGTGCATACGAATCAGACCCGTGGAGCGGTCTGAGCTACGGCATCCACCACGATGGTTGGGGCGAGTGCCTCTTGTGCACAGACGACACAAACGGGGTGATGGGAGGTATGCTCTTCGATACTTCTTGCGAAGCCTACGACGCAATGGCCGAACTGGTGCGGTTTGCGGAGGTTGACCACTCGACGGATTTGCTTGAAGGAACTTTCCTCGGCGAAGAGTCAGATACAACTACCATGAAGTTCAAGCCGGTATGCGAACACTGCGGGTTCACACTCGCATCGTTGTCGTGCAAGAAGGAATCGGAGGGCATGGTACGCTTGTGGGGATTTGATCCGTTCCGCTGTCCAAGATGCAGGAGACGAATTGCTACCGCCATTCTTCCTGATGTGTTTGCCGGTGAATTAGATTATAGCGAGTAACAGGGGGCACCAAGTGAGAGAAATTCTTTTTGTTGGTTCAGCGATATTCGCGGTTGCGTTTATCATAATTTTTGACATTTTAGGAGGAAATAAGAAAAAATGAGAAAAACAAGAATTATAGCGGTAGTTTTGGCTTTGATAGTTGCAGTCTCATGTATATCATGTCTTGAGCGTGTGAGCGTAGGCAACGTTGGTGTTGTTTACACCTCAAAAGGTGTGAAGAACGAAACGCTATCTCCCGGCTGGCACTGGATAGGGTTCACAGAGCGCGTGAAGCAGTTCCCACGTGTCCCAGCAGCAGATAGTGTTTTCAAACGACCCGGCAGATTACAACGCCAAAGAACACGCGGATTGGTCTATCGACGCTCCCGCTAACGGCGGCATGGTAAAAATCAACCTGACGGTCAATTACAGTTTCAAGGCAGACCGTGTGATAGACATTTACACTCGGTTCAATGGCATGGACGGTGAGCAGCTCGTCGAAACGTACATACAGAACAGCATTATCGCCTATGTGAAAGAGGTCACGCCGAAGTTCTCCGTCATGGACATTTACAGTGACAAGAAGTCAGAGGTCAACAAAGCTCTCACCGAGTATCTCAATGAAAAATTGTCTGATGAATATGGCATGCAGATTACCAGCGCACTCATTATTGATGTCGAGCTCGATACAGGCTTGCAGGAAAAGATCAAGGCAAAGGAACAGGCAAAGCAGGATGCGGAAATAGCAGAGCTTGAGAAGTCTACGGCGCTTGCGCAGGCAGAAACAGACAAGGTCAAGGCTCAGACCGCTGCGGATATCGAGGTTATAGAGGCACAGGCGCAGGCAGACGCAAACAGGATCATTTCAGAATCCATTACCCCGGAGCTTATCCAGATGACGGAGGCAGAAGCACGCTTGAAGCATGGATGGGTAACAGTAACCGGAGCGGATAGCGTTGTTGTGTCTAAGTGAGTCTACGTAACCAGCGGCAGTTATAGATTAAAAATTGATGAGGTCATCTCTACGGAGGTGGCCTCTTTTTTATGCTCCAAGCCGGTCACTATCTCAACCATGTCCGACCAGCAGGCGAAACTCTGCTGAGTGTAAACCGGTTATTAGCTGAGAGTAGGCTAAGAGTTGCTTGAAAACCATATGCCTTAAAACGCACGAGAACGGCCTTAAAATCGATTTCGATATTCAGGAATGAAACTACACAACCGAGACGCGTAAAACATGCCAGAGAACGCGACAGACGCGAATAACGCAAAACCAGAGCAAATGATTATCTGCTTTTCGCTCAAATTATAATTGAATATGCGGGAGTGTGGCGTATGCAACAGTTTGAGAGGGAGAACCTTTTGAAATCCTGATTTTGATTTTTAAGTAGGGGAAGGGACGGAAAGTAGGGATGGTTGGAGGGAGGAAGTGAACAAGGATGAAATGGGGACTGCCACCGGAAAACCTTGAAAAATCAAGCCCCCGCGCGGTTTTGTAAGTGGGGGTGGGGTGCTATCTCTGGCCATTATTACACAAATGACCAGAGTTAGACGGCCTCGGCTGCGCTGACGGCGGTTTTCGTGGAGTTTTTGAAAACTCGCAAAATCTCGCA
>CYGL01000336.1_pt1 | contig 20241 bp, 22 predicted proteins | sample 485531 | NCBI WGS metagenome assembly CYGL01 (sample SAMEA3497897, study PRJEB9818) | human gut metagenome | reverse complement strand
CTGGTGTTGTTGTTATTTCATATGAGAAAGTAATAGCTTCTGGACTATCATTTATAGTACTATAAGCTTTTTCTGAAGGTGATGCTTTAGCCCCATATATTAAATGAAGCTTATAACCATATTCGTTACCTTTAACATCATTACCTAAAGTTGTTCTATAGCATAAACCAAATGTTTTTCTATTTTGTTGTCCTATGATAACTCCAGGTGCAACTTCTGCTGAACCGTCGCATTCAGCAAACTCATCTGGATAAGTGTAACATTCTAAAGTACCTCCAAATTCTTCAGCTGAATTATTAAACATGTGTAGAAAAGGTAACGTTTTAGTTGCTTATAATAATGCGTTCTATTTTCCTGTAGCTTTTAAAGAAGCAAATAAGGTTGTTACTGTAAGTATATATGATATATTAGCAACTGCTGCAGCAAAAGTAGATTTCGCATCTAAATAATTATATTAAGGAGGAATAAATCATGTCTAAGATAGAATGGGATAAAACTAGGCGAAAAGTTATATGAGACTGGTGTCAAAAATAGGTGTTCTTTATTTACCAGATGAAAGTGGAGCATATACTAACGGTGTGGCATGGAATGGTTTAACTAAGCGTTAAAGAATCACCTTCAGGAGCAGAAGCAACACCATTATATGCTGACGATATTAAATATCTTGAATTAACATCAGCTGAAGAATTTGGAGGTACTTTAGAATGTTTACACTTATCCAGATGAGTTTGCTGAATGCGACGGTTCAGCAGAAGTTGCACCTGGAGTTATCATAGGACAACAAAATAGAAAAACATTTGGTTTATGCTATAGAACAACTTTAGGTAATGATGTTAAAGGTAACGAATATGGTTATAAGCTTCATTTAATATATGGGGCTAAAGCATCACCTTCAGAAAAAGCTTATAGTACTATAAATGATAGTCCAGAAGCTATTACTTTCTCATATGAAATAACAACAACACCAGTTAATGTTACCGGATACAAACCAACTGCTTCTCTAATTGTCGATTCTACTAAAGTTGGTAAAGAAAAAATGGCAGCTTTAGAAGCAATATTATATGGTGGAGATAGTACTTCTGTTAATGCTAGATTACCACTTCCAGATGAAGTTATTACTTTATTAAAGAATAATTCTCAATAATATGATCATGACTCCGTTTAAATTACGGAGTCTTTTAATTTTTATAGAATGAAAGGAGTAAATATTATGTTAAAAAAGAATATAAAATATACTGATTATAATGGCGTTGAAAGGAATGAAGATTTCTATTTTAATCTATCTAAAGCTGAAATTGTTGAAATGAATTTATCTACAGCTGGTGGATTAGATGAGATGATTAATAGAGTGGTGGCTGCACAAGATGCACCATCAATAATAAAAATATTTAAGGAACTTATACTAAAAGCTTATGGTGAAAAGAGTCCTGATAGGAAAAAGATTACGTTAAATACAGAAGAATTATCTAGAGATTTTTCACAAACAGAAGCTTATTCTAATTTATTTATGGAGTTAGCTACTGATGCTGAAAAAGCAGCTGAATTTGTAAACGGTATAGTACCAAACGTTGACAAATAATAAAAGGAGTGATTATAGTGCTTCAAATAACTATTCCTGGAGTAGAAAAATGGGATGAGGATAAAGAAGAATTTGTTTATACCAAATCACAAACAATAAGTTTGGAGCATTCACTCGTTTCAATTTCAAAATGGGAATCGAAATGGTGTAAACCATATTTTTCTACTAGAGATAAAACAACAGAAGAAGTTATTGATTATATAAGATGCATGACTATAACACAAAACGTTCCTGATTATGTATATGAAAACCTTACGAATGGTAATATTGCTGAAATTTCAACTTATATAGAAGCACCCATGACGGCTACCACATTCTCCAATGAAGATTCAAAACCTAATAGAGAAATAATTACAACCGAAATTATTTATTATTGGATGATAAGTTTAAATATTCCAATGGAATGTCAAAAATGGCACATTAATAGATTGTTAACTTTAATACGAGTATTCAATATTAAAAATACTCCTCCTAAGAACATTAATAAAAATGAAATTCTACGTCGTAATGCTGAATTAAATGCAGCTCGTAGAAAGAAAATGAATACGAAAGGGTGATTTATAATGACTATGAATGGTATTGATATATCTAATTATCAAAGTGGTATTAATTTACGTGAGGTTCCAGCTGATTTTGTAATCGTTAAAGCTACAGAAGGTAATTATTATATTTCGGGAGATTTTAAAAGACAGGCTAATCAAGTTATAGAAACTGGGAAGTGCTTAGGATTCTACCATTATGCTAATGGTGGAGACACAATACAAGAAGCTAATTTCTTTATAAATGCAATAAGAGATTATATAGGACAAGGTATTTTAGTTTTGGATTGGGAATCCCAAAACAATCCTTTATTCGGAATTGAAGATTTTAATTGGTGTAAACAATGGTGTGATTATGTAGCTAATGAGACTGGAGTTAAACCTATGGTGTATATTCAGAAAAGTGCTATGGATAGAATAAAAGGTATTGGTGATTATGGTTTATGGATTGCACAATATGCTGATATGAATCCTACAGGATATCAAAATGAACCTTGGCAAGAAGGTGCTTATGAATGTATCATAAGACAATATTCATCATGTGGTCAGTTAAATGGTTATGCTGGATACTTAGATTTAGATAAAGCTTATATCGACAGGAAAGAGTGGAATAAATACGCTGGTAAAGACGAATCAACTTCGGCGATAAATAATCCAACAGGTTCAACCTTAGATTTAGTAGTTGCTACTTTACAGGGATGTTATGGTAATGGTGATGCTAGAAAAGAAGCTTTGGGTTTAAGATATAACGAAGTTCAAAAATTTATAAATCATGTAGCAAATGCAGGAGCCTATACTTTAGCTAGCGAAGTTATGAATGGTAATTATGGAAATGGTGATACTAGAAAAATAGTGTTAGGTGGAAAGATATGATGAAGTGCAAAACATTATTAATAATGAATTTTCAGTGGTTTATCATGTTGTAGAAGAAGGAGTAAAATTTATCTACTATAGCCGCCAAATACGGAACTGATTATTTAACAATCGCTCAAATGAACGGAATTGTAAACCCTAATATTATTTATCCGGGACAAAAATTAAGAGTTAAGTAGAGATTTCAAAATGATAAAATTTAGTCAAAAGGGTGATTTTAAAAAATCAATAATTTATATGGAAAAGCTAAAAGAGGCCATTCGTTTGAGTACTTTTGATAAATACGGACGAGAGGGTGTAAATGCTCTTTCGTCTGCTACACCTGTTGATTCTGGTAAAACCGCTAGTTCATGGTATTACGAAATACAAAGAACTAAAGATACAATAAGTATTACTTTTTATAATTCTAACATTAACAAAGGTGTTCCTATAGCCATCATTCTCCAGTACGGTCACGGTACTGGCACTGGTGGCTGGGTTGAAGGTAGGGATTATATAAATCCGGCGATTCAACCAATATTCGATAAAATGGCAGAAGAAGCGTGGAAGGAGGTTACTAAATTATGAGTAGGGAAATTGATGAAAAAATTGTTCAGATGCGGTTTGACAATAGCAATTTCGAGTCTAATGTACAAACGAGTTTGGGTACTATCGATAAACTTAAACGATGTTTAAATTTTAATGATTCATCTAAAAGTTTAGAAAATATTGGTTCTGCTGCTAAAAACGTAAACATGTCTCCTTTATCAAACGCAGTGGAAACAGTTCAAAGTAAATTTTCGGGTTTAGAAGTTATAGGAGTAACAGCTTTGGCCAATATAACTAATTCAGCCGTTAATGCAGGAAAAAGATTAATATCAGCTTTAACCATTGACCCAATTAAAGATGGGTTAGGTGAATATGAATTACAAATAAAATCTGTACAAACAATAATGGCTAATACTGGTAAAGATGTAAAGACTGTAAATAAAGCATTAGACGAACTTAATGATTATGCAGATTTAACTATTTATAATTTTTCTGACATGACTCAAAATGCTGGTATGTTCACAGCGGCTGGTCTTGGCTTAGAAGATACTATGACTGCTATTAAAGGTATTGGTAACTGGGCTGCTTATGCTGGAGCTAGTGCTAGCGATATGTCCAGATCAACTTTCCAATTGGGTCAAGCTTTATCATCTGGTGTAATACGACTTCAAGACTGGATGTCCGTAGAGCATACTGCTGGTATGGCTGGTGAAAAATACAAAGAGGCATTTATGGAAACCGCTAGACAACATGGAATAGCTGTTGATGATATAGTAGCCAAAAATGGAAGTTTTAGAGAATCTCTTAAAGATAATTGGTTAACTACTGACATATTCTTAGAGACAATGCAAAGATTTGCCAATGATCAAAGCATGACAGACGCTGCTACTAAAGTTAAAACATTTACTGATTTAATGGGAACTTTAAAAGAAGCTTTAGGTACTGGTTGGGCTTCAAGTTGGCGAATTATCATAGGTGATTTCGAGGAAGCAAGAGATTTATGGACTGGTGTTAGTGATACTCTTACTGGATTTATTAATAAATCAGCAGATGCACGTAATAAAATATTGAGTGATTGGAGAGATTTAGGTGGTCGTACAAATTTAATAGAAGGTATTAAAAATGCGTTTGAAGGAGTATTATCAGTAATCAAACCAATTAAAGAAGCTTTTTCGGAAGTATTTGGATCAATAACTGGAGCAGACTTAGCTAAATTTACAGAAGGTTTTAAAAATCTAACTGATAAATTTAAGTTGAGTGAAACTACATCAAATAATTTAAAAAGAACTTTTAAAGGTTTATTTTCCATATTTAATATTTGCAAAGAAGCAATCGTAGCAATCGGTAAAGCGTTATCACCGGTTATTAGTTTCATAGGCAAATTAGTAGACTCATTTTTAAGTGTAACTGCTGTAATTGGCGATTATATAACAGCTTTTGGCGATGCAATTAAACAATCTGGTATATTTAAAGATGTTATAGGCGGTGTTCTTAAATTATTTGAACCATTAGAAGGAGTAGTAGATAAAGCAGCAAATTTTGTTAAAAAGTTTTTTAATAGTATAAAAACCATTGATGCTTCCGATTTAACCAGTATTGGAAAAGCCATATCAAACGCTTTCGAACCGGTTAAAGGAGTTGGAGATTTTGTTGACACCGTATTTAAAGGTATAGGTAAAGCTGTACAAAGTTTGGGTCCGGGTATAAGTGAAGTATTTAGTAAACTTGCTGACGCCTTATCTAAATTGTTCACTTTTGATTCTGCATCATCATTTATGGATTTGTTGATATCTGGAGCAGTAGTTAAAGCTATCAAAAGTGTTAAAAAGGTATTTGATACTCTTAATGATACAATATCATCTGCTGGTGGAATAAACAAATCAATTAGTGATATGTTTACAACTGTTGGCGACACATTAAAAACTTGGCAGGAAAGTATAAAAGCTGATAAATTGATTAAAATAGGTAAAGCTATTGCTTTGCTTGCTGGATCATTATTAGTTATTTCATTAATAGATAGTGATAAATTAGGAAGTTCATTGGCTGCTATCGGTGGTTTAATGACCGAATTAATGGGTGGTTTAGCAGTATTGGAATTAATTCAAAATAAAATTAAAACCCCAGCTGAAGGTTTAAAAAATTTATTTGGAGGCGGCATTTTAAGTGATCTTATAGGATTATCCGTAGCGATTCTTATATTAGCTACTGCAATGAAAAAACTTTCAGAGTTAGATTGGGAGGGTGTAGCTAAAGGTCTTGTTAGTATAGCGGGTCTTTGTGCAATTTTAGTTGGTTCAGCAAAATTGATGTCTTCCAGTTCAAAAGATTTAGCTAAATGTGGTACTAATTTAATTATATTTGCGGCTGCAATAGGTGTTTTAAGTTTTGTGGTTAAATCATTAGGTGAGATAGATACTACATCACTAATCAAAGGGCTAGTTGGTGTTGGTGTTCTTTGTGCTGAATTAGCGGCATTTTTAAAAACTGCAGATTTTGATAAAATGGGTGTACTTAAAGGTACCGGATTATTAATTTTAGCAACCTCTTTAGTCGTACTAACACAAGCTGTAGAACAACTTTCTGGGTTAAATGTTACTGAGTTAATTAAAGGATTGGGTTCAATAGCAGTAATGTTATCTGAAATAGTAATATTTACCAAACTTATTGGTAACCCAAGCGGTATGATTTCAACAGCAACTGGAATGTTGATAATTGGAGCCGCAATGAATGTATTAGCCGCTGCTGTTGAAAAATTAGGAAATTTATCTTGGGAAGAAATAGGAAAAGGGTTATTAACAATGGCTGGTGCTTTATTAATAATAGCAGGTGCTGTAAGAATATTACCTAAAGATTTACCAATAACTGCTATTGGTTTAACTGTTATGAGTGTCGCTCTTATAGGTTTAGCAGCCGCTCTTAATATGATGGGTACCATGTCTTGGGAAGGAATAGCAAAAAGTCTTGTAACTTTAGCTGGTTCATTAGTAATATTAGCCGCTGCTATGACTGTGATGACTGGTGCACTTGCTGGTGCGGCAGCTTTATTAATTGTTGCTGGAGCTCTTAGAATATTAGCACCTGTGTTAGTTGCATTCGGTAATATGAGTTGGGGGCAAATAGCCGCTGGATTAGTAATGTTGGCTGGTGCGTTTACAGTAATAGGTGTTGCTGGTTTATTATTAACTCCACTTGCACCTACCCTTTTGATATTGGGTGCGGCAATAACTTTAATAGGTGTTGGGTGTATAGCAGCTGGTGCAGGAATTACAATGTTTGCTGCTGGTTTGGCTAGTTTAATCGCGAGTTTATCAACTGTTGGATCAAGTATTCAAGATTTCGTGATAACTCTAATTGATTCTATTCCATTGATTTTACAAAAGCTCGGCGAAGGGTTTATACAGTTTATAGAAGTAATAGTTCAAAATGGACAAGTTATAATAGATGCATTTGTAACTATTCTTACGGGATTAGTCACTGCTATAGGGGAAGTTGTACCTTTAGTGGTTAATACCCTACTTGATATCATAACTCAGTTTATAGAAAAATTAGCAGAATGCTCACCAAGAATAGTTAGTGCAGTTGCTGATATGTTATTAAATTTAATTCAAACAATAGCCGAATATACTCCACAATTCGTACAAGCTGGGGCCGATTTAATAGTTGGATTTATAGATGGTTTAGCTACAAACATACCAAGAGTAGCAGAATCAGGGGCAAATCTAATTATAACTTTCCTAGATGCAATTGGAACGTATGTTCCTGAGGTAGTTAATGCCGGAATGCAGATGATTATAGATTTAATAAATGGTATGGCTAATGCTATTTCAGCTAATACCCCACAATTAGTTTCAGCAATGCAAAATTTAATTAATGCTATTATAGATGCTGGAGTTGCACTTTTAACAGGTTCTGTTGGTACTTTCGTATCCAAAGGTGGAGAACTTATAGGTGGATTAATAGATGGTATAAAAAGTAAAGTTGGAGATGTTGTTAGTGCTGTTAGTTCTATAATCTCAACTTGTAAAGATGGTTTAGCAAATATTGGTTCAGAATTTATAAGTATTGGTTCAAATATTATCAGTGGTTTAGTAAGTGGTATAAAGAGCGGTATAAGTAGTGTTGCTACGGCTATATCAGATGTTGCATCAAGTGCTGTTGCTAAAGCTAAAGGAGCATTAGGTATTCATTCACCTTCTAAGGTATTTGCCGAAATTGGTATGTATTCAGATAAAGGATTAGCTAATGGTTTAATTAAGTATTCCCATGTAGTAAGTAAAGCCGCTGGAAACGTTGCTAATGATATGGTGGATGTCATGAAAAATTCTATATCTAAAATATCAGTAGATGGATTAGACTCACAACCAACAATTAGACCGGTATTTGATATGTCTTCCGTAGAAGAAGGAGCTAATGCTATAAACGGTTTATTTGCTAAACAACAAACTGTATCATTAGGAATTCAAAATGGAGGTAACATTAATGCTATTTCAAATGCTATGAGTGGTAATCGAGTTGTGGCAACTAATGACGATGTTGTACAGGCTATAGATAGTCTTAAAAAAGTAATTAGTGGTAATGCTGGAAACAATTATACTATCGATGGTATTACTTACGACGACGGAAGTAATATTTCAAATGCTGTTAAATCAATAATAAGAGCTGCTAAGGTAGAAAGGAGGAGATAGGTATGGCTACCGAAAATATATATTATACAGTCGTCTGGGGCGATACATTGTGGGATATCGCTAATAGATATGGAACAACTTATCAAGAATTGGCTAGAATAAATGGTATACCAAATCCTGATTTGATATATGTAGATCAAGTATTAATAGTTGGAACAAAAGAAACTGGTGGTACGAGTAGTATTCCTACTCCTACTCCACCTAAAAGTACTACTTATAGAGTAGATATATGGGCTTTTGGTCTTCAAGCAAACACTGATCGTACAGTATTCGCTGTTTGGAATTTCTCAAAAGAGCATACCAAAGAATACGAAGTTCGATGGAGTTATGATACAGGACAGGGTATATGGTTTAATGGCCAGAATAATAGTACAACAGAACAACAATCCATATATAATGCACCAACCAATGCTATAAGAGTAAAAGTATCAGTTAAACCTGTTTCTGAAACTTATAAAGTAAATGATGTTGATACGTCTTATTGGACTGGTGATTGGTGTACAGAAAAAAGTTATGATTTTAGTAATAACCCTCCGGGTGTTCCATCAACTCCAAGTATAACCATTGAACAATATAAACTTACAAGTGAACTTAGTAATTTAAATGTAAATGCCACTCATATTCAATTTCAAATAGTTCAAAATGATAAAGTTATATTTAATACTGGATTGGCAGAAATCATTACAAATAAAGCATCATATTCTTGTAATGTAGATGCTGGTAATGATTATAAGGTTCGTTGTCGTTCATACAGACAAAATGATAACTGTTATAGTAATTGGTCCGAATATACAAGTAATGAAACTACTATTCCATCAGTACCAACTGCTATTACTACTTGTAGAGCTAATTCTGAAACATCTGTATATTTGGAATGGGATGCTGTAGTAAGTGCTAAAACTTATGATATAGAATACGCAATTAAAAAATCATATTTCGATGGATCAGATGCAACTACAACGGTAAATGATATAGCTACTAATCATTACGAAAAAACAGGTTTAACATCTGGTGAGCGATATTTCTTTAGAGTTAGAGGTGTAAATGATAAAGGTAAATCAGGATGGTCTGAAATATCATCAGTGGTTATAGGTACAAAACCCTCAGCTCCTACAACTTGGTCTTCCACTACAACTCTTATAGTTGGTGACCCATTAAATTTATATTGGGTGCATAATTCAGAAGATGGTTCAAGTCAGACTTACGCTGAACTTGAGACTATAACCAATGGTCTTAAAGAAACCCACACTATAAAAAATACTGATGATGCTGAATTAAAAGATAAGACAAGTTCATACTCTGTAAATACTTCGACTTATACTGAAGGTAGTGCTATATTATGGCGTGTAAGAACTGCTGGTATAACTTTGCAATATGGACCATGGTCAGTTCAAAGAAGTGTTAATGTATATGCCCCACCAACATTACAATTAAGCGTATTTGATTCAGCTAATAATCCAATTCAAACATTAACTTCATTTCCTTTCTATATAAAAGGCGTGGCTGGTCCATCGACCCAAGAACCAATTGGTTATCATGTATCAATAACCAGTATGAACGTTTATGAAACAGTTGATAATATTGGCAATATCAAAATGGTTAATAAAAACGAAGAAGTATATTCTAAACATTTCGATACTTCTGATATATTATTACTTGAAATGTCTGCTAGTAATATCGATTTAGAAAATAATATGACTTATAAAATTACAGTTACTGTTTCTATGAATTCCGGGTTAACAACTAATGCTTCATTACAATTTACAGTTGCCTGGACTGATGATAAATATGAACCCAACGCTGATATTGGTGTTGATAGTGATACTTTAGTAGCTCATATAAGACCATTTTGTGTTAACGAAGATGATGCTCTTATAGAAGGTATATCATTAGCTGTTTACAGACGGGAATTTGACGGTTCGTTTGTAGAAATAGGAAGTGGTTTAAATAACACAAGCAACACCTTTGTTATGGATCCACATCCATCGTTAGATTTCGCTAGATATAGGATAGTTGCAATAACTAACGATACTGGTGCAGTAAGTTTTTATGATGTTCCTGGATATCCTGTAAATGAAAAAGCAGTGATTATTCAATGGGATGAAGAATGGAGTAACTTCGATATAACAAACAATGCTGTGTTGGTTGAACCTCCTTGGTCTGGTTCATTATTAAGATTACCATATAATATAGACGTTGCTGATAGTCATGATGCGGACGTATCATTGATAAATTATATTGGTAGAAAACACCCAGTAAGTTATTATGGTACTCAACTTGGTGAAACATCAACATGGAATTTAGAAATTGTCAAAAGCGATAAAGAAACACTATATGGATTGAGACGATTAGCTATATGGATGGGTGATGTTTATGTTAGAGAACCATCTGGTAGTGGCTATTGGGCTAATATATCAGTGTCATTTACTCAAACTCATTGCGAATTAACTATACCAGTAACGTTGAATATAACAAGAGTGGAAGGAGGAGTATAAATGGTTGATTGGACTTCAACAATGCAACAAACATTTGAGTATTACATTGTAGATCCTTGGACATGGAAAGAAACAAAATTATTAAATAATGTTACCGCATGTACTATAGAACGAGATTCAACTGCTGAAACACTTGGCTCTGCTACCATTGATGTTATAGAATCGGTTGGTGAATGCTATATAAGGGTGTATTTGGTAATAATTCAAAATGGATTAAAAGAAAAACTTCCTTTAGGTACGTTTTTAGTACAAACCCCATCGTCTAGTTTTGATGGTAAGATAAGAAAAGTTTCAATGGATGCTTATACACCTTTATTAGAATTAAAAGAGAATCAACCACCTCTTGGATATTCTATAATGAAAGACCAGAATATAATGACCATAGCAAGTCAATTAACTCAAGAGCATTGTAGAGCACCAGTTATACCAACAGCTAATTCCCAAACTCTTCATGATGATTTTGTAAGTGATCCGAATGATACTTGGATCACTTTTTTAAAGGATTTAATTTCTAATGCTAAATACGACTTCGGTTTAGATGAAATGAGTCGTATCATATTTCTACCACAACAAGATGCCGCTTCTTTACAACCAGTTTGGACTTATAACGATGATAATAGTTCTATATTATATCCTGATTTCGATATGGAGCATGATTTATATGGAATACCAAACGTTGTAGAAGTAGTATATTCTAGTGGTCGAGATAATTATTATGCCAAAGTAGTTAATGATGACGTCGATAGTCCCATTTCAACAATTAATAGGGGACGTGAAATAGTTTATCGTGTGACCGACCCGGATTTAATTGGGGATCCTACTGAAAATCAAATACAAGAATATGCTGATAATTTATTGAGAGCATTATCTTCTATAGAATATACTGTATCTTATAAACACGGCTATTGCCCAGTTAGAGTGGGTGATTGTATACGATTGAATTATGCTAGAGCAGGAATAAATAACATCAAAGCCAAAGTCATTAGTCAATCTATAGAATGCACACCCGGATGTCCTGTAACTGAAAAAGCAGTATTTACCACTAAATTATGGAGGTGATGAAACATGGGTTTATCTAATGATCTTATAACACAATTTGTAAAGGTTACCAATGATAAAAAAGAAGTGAAAAAAGAAACAATTGTATATGGAACTGCAAAAGTTGTTGATGGTGTAAAATATGTTCAATTAGATGGTTCTGAACGTTTGACTCCTGTTTCATCTACAACCAATATAGCTGATGGCGAAAGAGTGACTGTGATGATAAAAAATCATACTGCAACTGTTACTGGGAACATCACGTCACCATCACCTAGTGGTAGTGATTTAGATAATGTTCTAGATAAAATATCAGAGTTTGAAATAGTAATAGCTGGCAAAGTAAGCACTGAACAATTAGAAGCTGAGTCTGCTAGAATTGATAATCTTGTGGCAGAAGACGCGTTAATAAAAAATAGATTAGTTGCTGCTGAGGGTTCTATTGGTACTTTAACAACCGATAATGCAACAATAAACAAAAAATTAACTGCTGCTGAAGCTGATATAGACGATTTAACAACTACTAAATTAGATGCTGAAGTTGCTAAGATAACTTATGCTACTATAACCAACTTGGATGCAACTAATGCTGAAATTCATAGTTTAAAATCTGATTTTGGTAAATTTGAAGAATTATCTACCAACACATTTAGTGCTCATGCTGCAGATATAGAAAATTTGAAAACTAATAAACTTGATGCGGCATCAGCAGATTTGAAATACGCTAATATTGATTTTACAAATATTACAGATGCGTCTGTAGAAAATTTATTCACTAAATCTGGTATGATTAAAGATTTGGTTATGAGTAGTGGTTCAGTTACAGGAGAATTAGTTGGTGTTAGAATAAAAGGTGATTTAATAGAAGCTGGAACTCTTAAAGCTGATAAATTAGTAATTTTGGGAACTGATGGTTTGTATTACAAACTAAACACTAATGGTTCAACCATAGAAGCAGAACAAACTCAATACAATAGCATCAATGGTAGTATTATAACAGCACAATCAATAACTGCGAATAAAATTAATGTAGATGATTTAAAAGCTTTTAATGCTACAATTGGTGGATTCAAAATAACTGATAATTCTATATATTCTGGAGTAAAATCATCCATAAACAATACTACTAGAGGAATTTATTTAGATACTGATGGTCAAATCATGTTTGGTGATACATCTAATTTTGTAAAGTTTTATAAAGATACATCTGGTTCAGAAGAACAATATAGATTAGATATATCAGTGAGCAATCTTTCGATAGGGAGTAGTGGTAAAAGCGTTGAATTAGTTATTGATAGTTTAGAAAATAGAGTTAATGATTGTGTTAAAACAGAAGATTTGGATAGTTTAAATTCATCTATTGATGAACGTATAGACGGTGCTAAAAATGATGTTATTGCAGATATGAATAATAAATATGTTGAAGTTAGCGAAGTAGATAAAATATATCAAACAGTTCAAACTATGATTGATAAATCAGATGAAGATATAACATTCACCTTTAAAGGGATAACATCAGATATTCAAAATGAAATAATCCTTAATCAACAGAACTTCGAACGTTATATTAGATTTTCAGAACAAGGAATAGAATTAGGAGAAATTGACTCTCCTTTTAAAACCAATATATCTAATACCGAAATATATTTCTCACAATCAGGTAAAAAAATAGCATATATTTCAAATAGTAAACTTTATATTCTAGAAGCAGAATTTATCAACAAAATGTCCATAGGTTCGGAAGGAGTAGGATATTACGATTGGGTTATACGTAAAAATGGTCATTTAAGTCTAAAATTAAGAGGAGGTGGTAATTAATGGGTAGTAAAAATATAACTGGACGTTCTTATGTAAAAGCTGATCATGACTTTTGGGCTGATCTTTCATTTTCTGTTTGGGAAGAATCAACATCAACTGAAAATAACACATCAAGTATTAAATACGAGTTTTATGCTCATCAAAGACAAGGTTTTGCATTTACAGGTACAACTAGAAATCCAGCTGGTAGAGTAGTCGTAAATATTAACGGCACCGATGTTAATTGGGCTGATATAGGTCTTATAAATAATGGAATGGGTGATTGTTGGAGACAAGGTTATGTTACAGTTCCTCATAATTCTGATGGAACAAAAGAAATGAGTTTTTCTATAAGGATGGATGAAGTTACAGGAAATTTTGCAGGTGATACTTGGAAATATGGTGCTGCTAGTGTAAGTGATACTTTATGGTTGGCTACTATACCAAGAGCTAGTTCTATAACAGTAACCAGTGGTAGTGGTACAAAACCTGGAGCGGGTTCTATAAATCTATCTATTTCTAGGGCTAGTTCATCATTCACGCATACTGTTATATGGGGATTTTGTGGTACATCAGGAACTGTAGGAACGGGAATTGGAACTAATGTCAGTTGGGATGTTCCATTAGATTTTATTGAAAAACAACCAACAAAAGATAACGGAATAGTGTTTACTTGTAAAACTTATAGTAATGGTACCGAAATCGGTTCTAGCACATGTACAGCTACTATCGGACATTATTTACCAAGTTCTATATCAAAATATACTCCTAGTATAATTTGTAATGGGACAAATACCATAGATGTAACTATTTCTAGAGGACATTCTAGTTTTGTTCACGATGTCGAATGGTTTTTTGGTTCTCATAGTTATAAAAAAACTAATCAAGGAACATCGTCGTCATATGCCCCACCAACATCATGGTTAGATGCAATATCAGCAGCTAACTCTGGAATTGGTAGTGTTGTTGTAACGACTTATTATAAAACAACTAAAATAGGTTCTGTAACATCACCAAATTTTACAATAAATGTTCCTGATTATACACCAACGTTAGAAAGTGTTACTGTTGAAAAGATTCAACCAAGTAGTATGAATACGTGGGATATTTTTGTTCAAGATAAATCAAATGCAAAATTCACGTTTAATAAAGCCGCAACAAGTTATTATGCAACTATTAAACAATATACTATCGAAATAAATGGTGTGACAATATCCGGTGACACTAATGTTGTACAAACCAAACGATTGTCTACAGCTGGGACTGTAACTTACACAGCAAAAATATATGATAGTAGAAATCGGTCTGTTTCATTAACAGGTTCAATCGAAGTTCAGGCTTTGGTTATACCAAAATTGATATCTGAAGATATTAGTAGATACAATGGAACCGCTAAAGATGACGATGGTGAACAATTATATTTTAATGTATCATTCAGTTATGAAAGTTATAATAATTTAAATAGCACAACAAATAAAATTTATATTCGTCCATCGGTAGCAGCTGACTTTACTGAATATGGACCATTTCAAAATGAAACAACTTTAATAATTTCAGATTATACATTTTCAATGATTGAATCATACGATATTAAAATAGTTGTTATTGATGCTTTGGGTAATAAATTAGAGCATATATTTAACCTAAGTGTATCTTATGCTATTATTGATATTTCTAATACTGGTAATGGTATTGGTTTATTAACCATGTCTAAAATAGAGGGAAGTATTGAGTTGGGTGGAAAACTTTATGCTTATGAAGATATAATTGGTGAAAAATCTATTAAAATCCAACCCGATAAAAGTAGTAAAATACCTATGTTTGAATCAAGCTCGATAGGTAATTTTATGAACACATTAATATTAACTAATGATTATGCTAATTGGGCTAGTGGTAAGACTCCTACTACAAGCTATATAAAAATGTTCCAAGACGGAAGTGATGCTTTTATATCTGTCAATAAAAGTGATGGTAGTACTGGTAGTGTTTTATCAGACGCAAGATTATACACTGGTTATGTGATGACCAATACTAGCAGCCGTTCAGATGGAGCTATAATAAGTAATAATAAAGATAATACTAATTGGACCTGTTTTAGACTTTATAGAAGTAATTACCAAGCTTTATTTGGTATAAATGAAGGTAATCCCACTATAGAAAGATGGAAACCAAATGCGACTAGATTTGATACTAAAATTGAACTTTTAGAAAATCAACTCATGTATATTTCAAATAATGGATATTCTGCAGTTATTAAAGTAAACGATAATGATAACCATGGCGGAATACAAATTGGTTCAACTAACGCTCCTTATTTAAAATGGTTAAGGAGTATAGAACAAGTTCAAGTTAGAACACATGATGATAGTGGATATGCTTCAATAGCAGTTAGTAATGTTGTAAATAATTCAAAAGTAAAATCTAAGGAAAATATAGAAGACGTAGACGATGATACCATAAACAATATTATAATGGATAACACTATAAAAAAATATAATCTTATCAGTGAAAGAAAAGAACTTGAAAGGATTAAACAAGAAGCAGAAGATTTGGGAATAGTATTAGATCCAGACCAATGGCGAGTTGATGAAAAAGCTGGATTAATATTAGAAGATTTAACTGATGATGCCAAATCAATACTTCACCCTAATAGAACTGAGGGTATTGATTTATATGTTATGATTTCTTTACTATGGCGACATAATCAATTACAACAAAATAAAATCGATTGTCTTGATGCAAAAATAGAAATGTTACAGTATCGAATGAATATTTTATAATTAGAAAGGAGATTTCAAAATGGATAAAAATAAAAATATAAATTTGGTTATAGAAGAGACTAAAGCAGTAATTGTTAAATTTTGTTAACTAATAAATTACAGGTTTTACCATTATCTGTCATGGATTTAATAATAGACAATGTATCTATACAGTTAAAGAGGGAAATCATTAAAAACATCAATGATAATGACACACAACAAAACGATAAAAATGTAGAAAAACTTAATGAAAGAGATTATTCAGCATAGATAAAAAGAGGTGTTTATGATGAATGATATAATTGTATATGTATTAATTGATAAAAATGGGAATATCACTAGATATTCTAATATTCCCGGAACAGGAATATCTGTAATACAAGATAATCCCATTATAGATATGTCAAAATTAATTGGGTATAAGATAACTGTTGGTAAGGGTAACAAAAAGCATTTGGTTTTTGATGAAGAAAAATACAATAATTATTTAAAAAAGAAAATGAAAAAGCCGAAATAGAAAAAGCTAATGAGCAATTGAACGGGTTGGCTAAAGAACAGCTTTTACCCGTTCTTACAGATGAAGTGGCTTACACTGTTAGAATGTTATATCCAGAGTTTGAAATTGGAATTGTTTATAAAGTTGGCGACCGTATAATGTATAAAGGTAAATTTTATAAAGTAATCTCAGAGCATACTTCACAAGCAGATTGGACTCCGGACGTAGCAGTTTCTTTATTTGTAGAAATATCAGATCCATCCATAGAATATCCAGAATTTAAACAACCAACATCGACTGAAACAGCATATATGAAAGGTGATAAAATAACATTTAATGGTGCTAAGTATATTTCATTAGTAGATCATAATGTTTATTCCCCAACAGATTATCCAAATAATTGGAAATTAGTAGAGTAATAGGGGGTTTTTGAATGGAAACTATAAGTGTGGCATTAATATGCACCATTGTAAGTGTTTTAATATCATACTGTACTTTTAGAAAAAACAATAAAAAAGAAATAGAATCTGAAACTGCAGAACGGATAGAAATGAGAATCAAACTTGATTATATTTCAAAAGGTATAGATGATATAAAATTAAATGATAAAGCACGAGATGATAGTTTAAAAAAGATGGACCAACGATTAATAATAGTAGAAGAAGAAATTAAAACTATATTTAAAAAAATAGAGTCTAAGGATGGTGAAGAATAAAATATGAAAGATTTTATTAAAAAACTAACCAATTTAATCGAAGTTAAAAAAATTATAGCATTATTAGTTATTATAGTATTTTGTATATTGGCATTATGCAATAAAATTAACCCATCTATTTATACAAATGTGGTAACATTAGTTATTGGTTATTATTTTGGACAAAGTACAACTAGACAAGTTATTAATGAAAATAATAAACAACTCTAAAATCTAGTAGAATTTGTACGCGAAAATTACATTTCCTATTATGAAAAGGAGTGATATTTATGTCAATAGAAAAAATAATATTAAAAATGGCAACTCATTACCATGCAGACTTAATTGATATTCACAATGCTTTACATGTATTAGGATTAAGGAACGACAAACAAGCAGAAGAATTTAATAAGAAGCATCTAATGAAGTTGGCTAGGATGTATGAAAAAAGGGGATATAGTATTACTAAAGAATCTGAAGAATAAGATTGAGCCTTACACAGGCTCTTTCTTTTTCACGCGTATTTTACAGTTCCTTTTATGAAGGGAGTTGATTATAATATGAAAGAAAATATTATGGAGTATGCTACAGCATTTGCTACGTTATCAGCAGGAGTGTTATTGTTATCATTCGTACCAGCTGCATTAGGTATAAGACAAGTACAGAAAGCGGAAAGTTTTAACAAAATTGCAGATGGACATAGAATGTTATCATTAGCAAAAACTTATGATGCCAAAGCAACAGCTAAAGCTATAAAAGAAGTTAAGAAAAAAATATTATAAAAACTACTAAATGAGATTGAGCCTTACACAGGCTCTTTCTTTTTGTTTTCACGCGTATTTTACATATCCTATTATGAAAAGATAGATTTATATTTTAAAGGAGATATTATTATGACAAATAATCAAATTAATGAATTAAATGAACTTTTAAAGGATCATGCCGAAACTATAACAGCATTCGGTGACGAATTATTAAAAAAGGGATGGTGAATGGTTTAATTGGTGGTTGTTTAGGAACTTATTTAGGAGTTGGTATTGGTTTATCAGTAATTCATATTACAAAGAAAATAAAATCTAGAAAATCTAAAAAAGAAGAGTCTAATGAAGAGGAATCTTAATATATAGGAGCCTTACATCGGCTCTTTCTTTTTATTTTCACGCGAAAATTACATCTCCTGTAATGGAAAGGATAATGGATATATGTCGGTGGAAATCTGATAGTGAGACACGCAGGTGTAGCGGCACGTGTACGTAATAAAACACGCTACCCACTGGGCAACGGTTTGCGTTGGACCGACCCTGAAATCATTATCTTTTATTTTTTCACGTGTAAAATACATACCCTTTAATGAAAAGAAAATAAAATTTTAAATTAAAGGGAGATGTTTTTATGAAAAAAATGGTATGTTTATTAATGGTTTATTTTATGGTGACAGTTTTTAGAATTAAAAGTTTTATGATTAAATTTGAATTGGAAGTTAAAGAAATTATATGTGTTATAAAAGAAAAGGTTATATTTATAGTAAAACAAGCATGTGTAATAGTATTAAAGATATATCAATCTAAAGTTATACCTGAATATGGTAAAATTATAAGTGGTATATGTGGAATTGTAATGTTTATAACAAAGAGCAGTCGGATATTTAAACTTTGCAGAATGGTGATGAAAGTCAATGCAGTTTTGAATATTATTGATAAATTATGTTATGTTGGAATACTCATATGTGTTTGATTAAATTACTTAAATATAGAAGAGAGCTGGTCGATGAGACTGGGTGATAGATTCTATCACATTCTTTTCTTTTTGTGTTAAACTTATACACGAGGGTATATTTAGAGAGGAGAGATATTAATGGCAACTACAATACGTGCTAAATTATCAGAAAAGAATAAATACTGGATAGATAAACACAGATATTATGAATTGAAACATTTCTGTCTTCAGTATCAAACGTGGAAGAAAGCGTATAAAACTTTAGACGAAATGGGAATGCAATCGACAAATTATTCAAACGAAATAAAATCTTATACAAATATTCCAATCAATCTTACAGAAAAATATGCAATAGCAAAAATGTTATTAGATGATAGAATTAAAATGATTGAAAGGATTGCATTTGAAGCTGATGACAAATTATATTTTTATATATTAAAAGGCGTAACCGAAGAATTATCATATAATTGTCTTAAAGTCAGATATGAAATACCTTGTGGAAAAGATAAATATTATGACCGATATAGACGTTTCTTTTGGTTATTAAGTAAGGCTAGAAAATAATACGCATTAAATACATTTTCTTTAATGGAGGGATGTGTGTAGTATGTTAATTAAACAAATTATATCTATGATTAAAATATGTAAACCTAAGAAAAAAGAAGAGAAAAAGAAATCAATATACTTAGATTTAATAAACAATCCGGATGATTTTAAATTAGAACTATATACTGAAAACGAAGAAATTGTAGTAAAAATTAAAAGAAATATTAAAAATGATGAGAAGGAGTCTTAAAAAGATGGGGTCTTAACAAAGGCTCTTTCTTTTTTATATATTTTACGTACGTGGGTTACCATAAAAAATGATATTTTAGTAAAGGAGGAATTATAAATGGTAAACTTCATTAGAAATTTAGACTCAAATTATATTTTTATATTGGGGGTGATAGTAGGTTCAATATTCGCATATCTAATTTTTAGATTCAAACCTAAAGATGGAATATTATATATAGATACCTCAGATAAAAAAACTGACAAATAC
>CYGL01000335.1_pt1 | contig 20337 bp, 11 predicted proteins | sample 485531 | NCBI WGS metagenome assembly CYGL01 (sample SAMEA3497897, study PRJEB9818) | human gut metagenome | reverse complement strand
AGCCCGTTCGATTTGAGCCAGTACGCGCAACTTTACTTCGTTGAGCTGGGGTTGGACGGGATGTACACGTTCGAATTCGGTGATGGGTACATCTGTAAGCGAGTAGAAGACGGGAACGTCGTGTACCTCCAGTATCTGGAGACAGCTGGTGCAGACGGCAATGACATCACTGCCTTGTCCTCCGCGTCTTCCATCGGGGGATTCAACCTTGTAGATGTTGAGCTGGTGTCAGAACGTTCTTCCGGTGGTGCGGACCCAGAGAGCATTGAGGACATCAAGCGCCTTGCTCCGCTGGCTTATCAGGCTGAGGGTGCGGCAGTGGCCGAAGTCGATTATGCTGTGTTGACCGAGCGTCTGTTCTCCAACGTCTCCCGCGCCAAAGCATATGGCGGCGACACGCTCTCTCCGCCCGACTCCGGATACGTTTACATTGCTGTGATACCTTCTGTTGGTGAGGCGCTCTCGGACGCTGAGAAGGCAGATATCGTGGCGACGTTGGACAAGTACAATGTGGGCACGATCACACCCAAGATTGTCGACGCTGAACTGACTTATGTTGATGTCACCACCCGCGTGTTCTGGGATCCGACTTCCACGTCCTATACCGAAGAGCAGTTGAAGACAGTCGTGAAGAACGGTGTTGTCAACTGGGGCTTGGGGAATCTAGAAGGATTCGACGAACTGTTCGATAAAGAGCAGTTACAATCGGCCATCACCGACATGGACAGATCGATAGTGTCAAACATCACTTCTGTGAAGTATAAACGCCATTTCAAGCCAGACTACGGGGTACTGGACAGCTTCACATTCGAGTTTGGGCGCTCGATTGCGTCTGGTTCTGTGCGTATCAGTGGGTTTAAGCCGCTTCCGGCCGAGGTCGAATTCACTTACTACATACGCGACGTCAGTGGTGTCCTGAATATGTACAAGGTGAGTACAACAGACACGACCAAGGAATATCTGGTACAAGCTGTTGGGACGGTTGATTATGTGACTGGCGTTGTTGAACTCCAGCGTATCATAGTATCCAACTACAACACTGAGGGTGTGACAATAATTGTGTCTCCAGACGGTCTTGACCAGAACATTCAGGCCACACAGAATCAGGTGCTCCGCATCGGTGCTGTAACTGTGGAGCCGGAGGTGCGTTATGTCCAAAGATCTTAATAACGGACACAATGGGGTGAAATATGAAACCCCATTGTTTTACCAGAATGAATTCCCAGTATTCATCGAGTTTATGGATACGTTCTTCAACTGGTTGTATCGACAGCAGGGATTCACCGAAGAGGAGATCTTGGCGTATCTGGCAGACACTGGTGGTTGGGTGAACCCAAATACGGATCAGTCTCCTATTGAGCAGTTGATTGACATCAAGAAGCGCAAGACGCCAGGTACTGAGGCCAAAGACTTCTTGGAAGACAAGTTCCTGACGCGCACGTTTGAGAACATGATGGCGCTAGACTTCGAAGATTTGCTGGACGTGGACGGTCGGCCATTAATCTCAATGGAAGACAAGAACGAACGCATCGACGATTGGTATGCTGATTTTGGATTCCAGAGAACGGTTGATAAGTCCTTTCTGGAGTTCGGGAAGTTTGTTCCAGTTGGTTCGGACAGTTTGGTGACTTCAGATGGAGACACTCTCTCTGTGTATGTCGAGGGAACTGAACGCCGGACACTGGACCATGTACGCTGGTTGAAGTTACTTAAACACATTTATCGCATTCGCGGGACGAAGAAAGCGATTGAATTGTTCTTCTGGATTTACTTTGGTTGCCCAGTGAGTGTGTATTATCCCAAGGAAGCAATTGGTGGCCTGGATGACAACTTTGAATGTGACGGCGCGACAGGAATGCGTGACGATTACTACTATGATGAATTCACGTATGTGATAAGAGTTCCTGGCAACGTATCTGATTTTGAAGGTGTGTTTGATCGCGTCTTCCGTCAGCATTTCCATCCTGCTGGGTTTACTGTATTCCTAGAAAGTTCAAGGAGTTAAAAATGGCCGATTTTCTGAGTCGATACACAGGTCAGCAGATTGATGCAATCCTTTCTTCTGTTGACGATAAAATAAGCAAGACTGATGTTGTCAACGATTTCGCTGTTGATGATCCGTTGTTCCCTCCGTCAGCTCATTTGACATACGAGCTGAAGCGTTCTGTGGATAATATCTACGACACACTGGAAAACAAAGTGATCCGCACCGACGGTGGTGAACAAATTATCAACGGGAACAAGACTTTTGCTGCGTTGTTGACAGCCAACGGCGGCCTGACTGTTCCGGCTGGAAAGAAACTGTCTATCGCGGATGAGCCTATAGTAGCGACAGATGGTGTTAACCTGAGCATGTTGAGAAAGCATGGTGTCAGTGAAGACACTACCCCACCTGGTTCTGGTTTGGCTGGGGAGTTGTTGGCATCCGGATATTACAAATTCAATTTGGATTTCACCAGATTGTCTGCGTATACCGGATCAACGATGCCGACTTCAATTCCAGTACAAACAGATTCTGGAGCGCGTTATTGGACAATGACTGCATTTTTTGATGCGTTGTTTGCAGATAACCGATTTAATGGATATGTGACAACGACAGCGTATGACGCAGATATGCTGAGTCTAGAGTCCCAGATTAATAGCATCAACACGTCGTTGAACGGGAAAGTCAACACATCGACTTACAATACTAAGATGGCGTCGTTGGATTTGAGTATCTCCAATATCAATACGTCTCTGGGTAATAAAGTCGAGGTCAGCACGTACAACACGAAGATGACATCTCTGGATAACAGCATCAGTTCTCTTTCCAGTGATAAAGTTAATGTATCAACGTATAATGCCAAGATGGCCTCTGTCGACAATAGTTTAGGGAACGCCGTTTATCGTACCAAAACGAATTTGTCTTCTTACACGGTTTCGGCTTCTGGGACGACGGCTCTTCCAGATTTTGATTTGGTGAACCTTTGTCAAATACTGGTGACTGCGCAATGGGGAACAGGTAACGTTGTTGATACATATCGAGTTACCATAACTCGCGACGGAACTATCAAATCGGAGTTGTTGGTTCAGAAAAGTACGAGCGGTACAGTGACGTTCACAGGTTCTGTGGTGGGTGGTAAATTGAGAATTTCCGTTGTTAATGCGAACACGACGACTGCGTGCTCCGTTGACTACAATCTAGTCGCTTCTTTCTAAAGTGAAAACTAAATACCCCTAGATGAAACGAACACATTTAGGGGTATTTGAAATGGCTAATAAACCAACACAGCCTGTTTTCCCTCTCGGTCTGGCGGCTGAAGAGCAGTCTACTTTGGCTGGTGTCCTCAACACGGGTACGATTGAGCATGGACCAGATGCTGTCCTGACTTTACCCGAGGGTAATGCCAGCGCAGGACTCCCGTCTTCCGTTCGCTACAATGCCGACTCCGACGAATTTGAGGGCTTCTATGAAAATGGTGGATGGTTGCCGCTGGGTGGCGGTGGTATCCGCTGGGAAGTCCTTCCGCATGCCTCTACGGCAACGCTCACTGAAGGGCGAGGCTATCTCATTAATAATACCACAGGGGCATCTACAGTGGTTCTCCCTTCCCCTACGCGTATTGGGGATTCTGTTACTATTTGTGATGCTTATGGGAAATTTGCCACTTACCCATTGACTGTGTCTCCTTCTGGAAATAATTTGTATGGCTCCACTGAAGACATGGCTATAACAACTGATAACGTATCAGCAACGTTCACTTGGTCTGGACCTGAACAAGGTTGGGTTATCACATCCGGTGTCGGTCTTGGCCAAGGTCGTGTCTACAGTCGTGAAATCTTTACAAAAATTTTGGCGTCTGAAACAAGTGCTGTCGCTCTCAATACTCCACCAACAATCGTGGACGTGTATGCTGACGGAAAACGTCTTGCGGAATCCAAATATTCACTAGATGGGAATGTAATCACTTTCAGTCCTTCTTTGCCAGCCAACACAGAACTTCAGGTGATTGAATATACTCCTATTCAATTGGGTAATAGCGGTGGTTCTGGTTCTTCTACGATTACCTGGGTCTATAATGGGGGTTCAGCGATTGGCGGTGAAACCGAAATCACTTTGGACGTCGTTGTTGATGATGTTCCGGCCATTGATATAAACGGAAGTCGCCAGTATAAAAATCTGGGATTCACATTCGATCCATTAACCAGTAAAATCTATCTTGCACAAGAACTGGAACCAGAGGATGAAGTTGTTGTAATTATCAATGGAACACCAAACATCTATAATCAAATTGATCATACTTTGCGGGAAGTTGCTCGTGCTACTAACGTTAAAGACAGTGAAGTAATTCTTAGTTCTGACACTACTCAGTCCCTTAATGGTAAGAAGATTATTTACTCTGTTAGTGAGCAGAAGGCATATAGTTTACCTACTCTACCGTCCAATGTATTTATTGAATCTGTTGAAAGTGGGAAATTAACATATAGTCCTGGCTCAATTAAGGTAGATCTACTCCCATTACCTAATGACTCTGCTGTAACTGAGCAAGCAATTCTCAACCAGTTGTCTGCAATTGAAGGTGAATCCCTTATTGGAACAGTTACCTATGTAACCCTGCGAGAGTACACAGGCTCAGCTACACGTGTTAAGTGTATCGGTAGAAGTGTAGAGGGGGATGGTGGTGAGGGGGACTTCTATTTAGTACCTGGTGATTCTACTTCAGTAGATGATGATGGGGTAATTATTGTTGATGGTTCCGGCCGTCGTTGGAAACGTTCCTATTCTGGCCCAATTTCTGCCTCTTGGTTCGGTGTAAGAGATGGTACTGACGTCACCACTACACTACAAAATGCAGTTAGTCGGGGTGGTGGACAAATCTTTGTACAGGACGGTCAGTACACACTTACTGCTCCCATCGTTGCAAATTTTACTGGTGCATCTTTCCCAATTATGGGAAGAAAAAGTAAGCGTTTTGATTTCATTGGTTCATCCATGGCGAACACCACTTTTAATACTAATGGTAATGAAGCGTTTAGTTTTACCGGTACTGATGGTTCTGTAGCTGGTCAGGGTGTACATAGTGGTGCACGTATTAGTGACTTCAGCGTCTATGGCACAAATAATACAGGCATTGGTGTACGTTTGGTTGGTGCTGCATACCTCAAAGTACATGACCTCCAAATTAAACGTACTAATATCGCTATGCGTATTTCTGGTGTACTCTCAAGTGATATAAAACGAATCAATGCTCAATATAACAACCATGGTATGTACATCACCAGTGCTTCTAACAGTACAGTCAATGCTATGCGTATTAGTGGGATGTTTGGTGCTAATAGTAAATGGGGAATTGAAGGTGAAGTAGGTACTAACGTATACATTGAAGATTCTAATTTTGAGGGTAATGGTACAGATGGGGATGAACTGTCTGGTGCTATTTACTTACGAGTTGTAGAACCTTTGAGCACCATTAACATTAGTGGGTACTTTGAGGCTAACGTTGGGCGAGCAGATATACTGATAGATAACCGAACCAGCTCTCCTTTGGTTGTAAACCTCCGTGGTTGCGTATTTAATCGTGGTGGTATGCGTGGTGGGTCTAATCTTGGTATTGGTGCAAAGTATAATGTTGAGACACGCTCTACTGGCGGTGGTCCAATCATCCTTAATCTTAATGGTTGTGTATTCTTTACACAGACGGGTTTTGGATATGTACCTAGTGCAGATTCTCCATATATACAACCAGCACCATACTTAACTGTTAATGGGGAAGATACTTGTTACTTTAGTGAATCTACTAGTCGTGGTGAGACTGGGAACCGTGGTATGACATTAGGTATTTCTATGAAAGCTGATGGAACCATGGCCAATAAACCACCTTTCTTAACCTCAACTCGTGTTTCTGCTGGTGTATACACCATCACACACAATACTAGATTCGGGACGGATATTGATCATTTCCAGGCAGTGGCTACGTCTAAGGCCAGTGGTTTTACTGTATCTTATGTGCAGAAGGTTAACTTACAGGCATTACGCATCGTTACATTAAATGCAGCAGGTTCGCCTGCTGATACTGATTTTGATGTTATAGTCACTTCTCGTCGTTAACTGATACCCCTCCTCGGAGGGGGTTTCTAGAAAAACAATGAGGTACATATGAACGGATTATTCTTACAAGGTGGTAAAGGTTCAACCGGGATCTTAACCAATAAACAAGCAATAGCTCGGCATTTCGGTGTCAAAGAAGACGAAGTCGTTTATTTCACTGTCGGTATTGATCTCAGTGGATTTAAAGTAATTTATGATGAGTCTACCCAACGGGCTTATTCTCTTCCTTCAGGTATTGTTTCAGGAACGACTGCGATAAGCCTTAATTCTGCTGGGGTATTAGTCCATTCTGCTGGTAATGTGGATTTAGGTGCACTAGCTGTTACCCGGGAAGAGTATGTAACTTTACCTGGTTCATTCGAGACGGGTGTAACCGTTAATGCCAAGAATGAGTTAGTTGTCTTTGCGAATGGCAAGTATCGTTGGGATGGGGCATTGCCTAAAGTGGTTGATGCAGCCTCATCCCCCGAAACCAGTGGTGGTATTGCTTCAGGTGCTTGGGTAGGTGTGGTTTCTGCTCTCCTAACAACAGCCAGCGGTACTGGGCTTGTAGGTCACAAAGGTGCTAACTTTAGTGACACCACTGCCTACCTTTACCTATCCTGGCGTAATGGTGATATTACTGCATTCGGGGGTGTGTACGATGACGCCTCAGCTGGTGATCTAAATAAAGCAGCCTTTGCTACTATGCAGGATACTTTTGGGGGTGTACGTATAAACCTCATGGGTAAAGCAGTTTACCTACCAAACTCTATGGAGTTAGAGGTAGGGAGTCTGGAAATCTGGGGTGGTGGTAATATTTTCGGTGGTTCTGGATACATGTTCCGTGCTGGTGACAACGGATTCGTTAACATTAAGGAATTTACCCTACAAAGTATTGATGCAAGTGGTAACGACTTCACTCGCCTTGTTGGTGCACCCTCTAATCGTGTTAACCTCATCCAGTATGTTGAAGCAGCATATTTCAAAACGATTGGAAGAGTCATCGTATTCGCTGGCAATGGTCGCGCCGGTGGAGACTTTAATCCAGTAGAGACAAGTTACGGCTGTAAGCAGATTAACTTCCATCACTTTTCATGCGAAGAGCCAGGAGACTATCTCGTTTCTGCCCAGAACTATCCGTTTGATACCTTCAGTGTCACTAAGTTTTATGTACATAATATGAAGGGTACGCTCATCAATGCTGGAATTGATAACGATCATGTCTATGAGCGTCAGCTAAACCACGCAATGAAAACCCTCATCGTTTCCGACTACACCGTCATGAACGAAGATGATTTCTGGGCTGATGGCGTCTTTACCTATACTACGGTAGCTATCGCTGAAGTTGAGCACCTAGTTCACACCAACGGTCGCCAACATGGTGTTAAAGTCAAAGAGGCTGGTAATGTAGTCTACGACATCTACAATAATGCATTTAGCGTCCAAGAAGAAAATATCTTTATCAGTGACTGTTTCAACTGGAACGACGGGATGCTCATGCCTCACAAGATTAAAGGGGCGTGGAGCTATTCGAGTAAGAATAAGCACTGGGTGTACCGTAAGAGTTATGTGGTGGCAATGAAAGCTATTCACAGTGGTATTTCAGAAGGAAACGCCAAAGGTTCTTTCTTCTATCCCGAAACGGATGACCTGCACACTAGTGCTGCTTCTTCTGTCACTGATTGGACGCAACGACAAATCACGATCACTGACTGTTTCATTGAACTGATTAAAGTTAATCAGGCTAACCTTTCACGTCCATTGTTCAATGTGCGTTTGGATGGCAACACCTTTGTTACACACGATTCTGGTACTACCCATTTGGTTCAGTTCTCTGCCTATCCCCATAACCTCTATCAGCAGATGACGGTAACAAATAACCGTATCATAGCTCCGGCTCTTACGTTATCTGCATTGGTAGGCTTCTCCGCAGGTTCTCAGGCTGGTGGAGGAGTATTCCAGGGGGTTGTCGATATTTCGAACAATACCGTTCGGGCAGCAGCGGCGAATTTGCTGGCAGATTGGTCTGGTGGTCAGAATATCGGAACTGGGTCAGTCATCCGTATCGACAATAACGATATGGTTACCACAGGCAACTGCCAGATCTGTAACTCTAATCCGTCCTATGTTGACTCTGTATTTGCTAGAAACAACTATTTGCAGGGCACTGCGACTGTAGGGATGGGTAAGCTGAACGCATCTGCCTACGCATATGAGACTGTGAATGGGTTTAAGGGGAACAGTCCGATTGTTCTGTTCCAGCAGGGAATCCCAACAGCGCAGCAGATTAATAGTCGCTCGTATCGCCTGGAGATTTCTGGAACTAATGGTGAGAAAGTAACCCAAGGTTTCACTATCACTGCTGGCGTCAGCACGACTTCAATACGCTTCGTGAGTTCCGATGGGAACACGTACACGAAGGTAACTGGAACCGATAATGGCACCTTCGAAATGCAATCCACTTCATCGGATGGGTTAAATTTAGAGGTCGTGGTTGCATCTGATGGTGTAACAGTCAGAACAGCGTCGTCTGTGATGCAAAGGTTTGAAGCTCGACTGTATGCTCTGTAAGAACAACCCCGCTTCGGCGGGTTCTTGTTATACCTTTGTTCATAAATTTATTAGTTCAGACTAAATACCCCATATTGGCAAATCCTCTATGGGGTATCTTCAAATGACCAGAAACGTCGAGAGCATCTTTGGAGCGGTCGTAACAGCTCCGCACCAGATTCCATACACTTACACAGCAACGGGCGGAGAGAAGTTTATCTCCCTCCCTTTCTACCCTGTCACTGGTATAGTCACAATCAACGGTGGTATGCAAGTTCCGTTAGACAACTTTGAAATCGATGGAAATACGTTGAATCTCGGGTGTGCATTATCCAAAGGTGACGTTGTGTTCTGTCTGTTTGATAAGATTCTGTCTCCAGAAGATTATAAAACTGGGATTCGAATCTATAAGTTTCAGGCTATAGGAGGTGAAACCGAGTTCACTCCTGATTACACATCCTATGGAGTCCAATCTCTTTATATCGGTGGTGAGTACAAAACACCCGAAATTGAATATTCCTATGACAGCACGACAGGGAAAGTGACTTTACAAACTGCGCTGACTGCAGGCGTTTGGGTAGTCGCTGAAATGTCTGTTAAACAACCGAATATCAGTCCGTTGTTTGACCGAAGTATTCAAGAAATCGCCCGTTCAGCTAATGTAAAAGATTCTGAGGTAATTCTTAATACGGATACATCTCAAGTACTCAATAACAAGAAAGTTATCTTCGATGCAGCTGCTCAGAAAATTTATGGCCTGCCTTCATTACCGACCAATGTCTATATTAGTTCTGTGTCTAATGGTCAGTTAACCTACAGTCCAGGTAACATTACCGTAGATTTGATGGAAGTTCCTAATTCTGGTGCTAGTCTCAGAGAAGACCTGAGTAAGCCTGATGGTAGCAAGCTCATTGGTTCATGCCCCAATATTGCAGTACTGCGAACAATTGAGCCTACCTATGCTGAACAACGCATTTACGTAGAAGCACATACTGAAGGTATGATTGCAACCAATGCAGGTGATTTAGGTGGCGGGTATTTTGTATATAAACCATCTGTTACATCAGCAGATGACAATGGTATGACTATTGTTACTGCATCCGGCAAGCGTTGGGTACGTGATTTACGTGGTAGCACCGAAGTTACCCCATCTATGTTTGGTGCGTGGATGGATGCTCCTTATATTGATGGGAGCACTATTCAGGGTACACCTTATCCTAAAGCACCAAGTATGGGGGCTGCTGACCTGTCTGGTGTGCACAATGATGGGGATGCTTTGCTGGCAACCTACACATATGCTGTAGCTAATGGGTTGAATATCAAAATTACTCAACCGATGTACATTGGTGATACACAGATTGATATTAGCAATCAGCGTTGGACTGGTAGATCTCTATCCATTACGGGTCTTGGTCAGAGACAAAGTATTATTTATACATCAGGTAAGGGTGGATTCATCTCTACCAGATGGGGACACAATATTACCGTTGGTCGCCTCTCTTTCCGTAATGCTGATTCTGATTACGTAGGTAGTCCTCTTGTTATCAGTTCATTCGACTTAAGTAATGGCATCGGTGGTGGTGGTAAAACATTCAATATTCACGATGTGGACTTTTACCACTATAAGTTCGCTTTGCCTATGGCTTGCTTTGTCAGTGTTATGACCAATTTGTATGCATATGACTGTACCTATGGTTTTGGTATCAATGGAAGCACTAGTACGGATATGTCATCTATTTGGGCACACCATTGTGACATTGGCTTTTTATGGGGAGCTGCCATTAATCGTACTACATACGAGCCAGCCAATAATGAAACACCTGTTATGTATGTTGCTACCAGCAACATTGCAGCAGATGGTTGCATTTTACCTCATAAATTTTATGGAGATATTCGTAGCCTTTCCTTCTCTGGCTTTGGTATTGAAGGGATAAATGGTCCAGTGGCATTAGACTTCTCACAGTTAGCCTCCCCTGCTGCACAAACAACAATCGTATTCAGAGATGTTTCTTGTTGGATTCAGTCTAAAATGAATACTGGTGTAACTCATTTTATTGAGTTGCCTGCTAATGAGTACCAGGCTGGTAGGATTATTTTTGACAGTGGTTACGTTAACTCTGACTATGCTATCAAATTGATGGAGAATACCACTTCTCCAAGTAACCAGTATATTGGGCGTAGTGTTACATTAAATAGTAATTTTGAATTTTTAAAAGTTAGCGATGGTTCCTACACAATATCTACATATAACCGTGGTAACCTTTACCGGGGCAGGGTATATGGAGAAGATATTGTACAAGGTCGTAACTCGTACACGGGTACTACTTTGTCAGCAATCCATTCTAATAGTAATTCCTTCTTCAGAAGTGTTGACCATAAGGAAGCTACTGTACTGGTTCCATGGAACAGGGCTTTAGATATATTCCTTTGTGCTGTAGGGGAAGAGACTAAAATTCCGGATGGTTGCTTCGTTGCTGGGCGTGCAGATATCATTCCAGTTAACAAAAATGGTTTGGCTGGTACTGAATCAGGGGGCAGTATTCTGTTTGGGCTATCCGGTAGCACACAGGAAAATGTAGCCTCTGGTGCAGTCTGGTCTAATATGATTGCTGGTGATAAATCTCTTTCCGGGGTAACAGTAACTAAACTGGTACGTGATGGTAAAACATTTGTTAGAATCGCATTGCCTACGGCAAGCCTAACAAATGCAATCGTTCACCTTTCTGTAACCTACTGTGGTTTTGCACATTACTACGATAAGCGTTGGGAAATAAAACCCTTAAGCTAATTAACTACCCCCACCCCCTTTATGGGGGTGGTTTACTAGAAAAACAAAGAGGTTTATATGAACGAAATGTTCTCACAAGGTGGTAAAGGCTCCACTGGTATTCTTACCAATAAGCAAGCCATTGCCCGTAAGTTTGGTGTTAAGCAATCTGAGGTTGTTTATGCCAAATCAGGACAGTCCTTGTCTGGTTATAAAGTAATCTACGATAAGGTCACTCAGCGCTCCTATGCACTGCCTTCTAACCTGCCTGCTGGCGCTACCATCACCAGCCTGACAGACGGCATTCTCGTACACAATACGGGCACCGTAGACCTGGGTGCTCTGGCTGTACTGCGCGGGGAGTTCGTTACTCTGGTCGAAAACTTTACGTCTGGATTTACGATTCGTGTCAAAAACGAAGTTGTAAGTGATGGGGTAAATTTGTATCGCTGGGGTGGTAGTTTACCAAAGACCGTTAATTCTGGTGAAACTTTAGAAAGCACTGGGGGTATGAATACGAATGCGTGGATTGGCGTTGTATCGCTTAATAACTCATTTTTGAGTGTAAATGCTCTAAGGGCGTCAGAAAACTTAAATAAAAATATACCATTGTTTCTTTCAAGTTATTATGAAGGTATTGATGGCGGCGGCGGGTCTTTCTACGTAGATACCAACGACACTACGTCATCAGATAACAATGGTACAGTATTTGTTAACGCCTCTGGCCAGCGCATAAAACGTATTTCAGATGGTGTATGTCGTTGGTCAGACTTCGGAATTCTTCCAGGCATGCCGGTAGCGCCTACAAAATCGCAGTGTGAAGCCGTTTGGTCGTGGGGGTTTGCAAATGGGTGTACTCGTTATGAAACCTTCCAGAAAGGGGAGATGACGTTCACCTTCCCCCTGTTGTTCCAAGTTCCGGCTAACTGGACAGGTGGTGCTGTTAGCTTCATTGCAGAAGGGTTGCATAAATTTGCTTATGATTTCAAAAATGGCGCTACAGATGATGTGATTGAGATCCTCCTTAAACTGGAAGATCTGTCAGGTAATACACCCATCCATACTGTTTATAATTTTGATAACGTTGGGATGGGACGGTTCCCCGGGAAAAACATCCGATATACCGCACTGCGACACACGAGCGCAAAAAACTCAATGATCAAGGTTACTGGGAAGAACAACTACGGATATGCCTTGTTCATAGGCGGTAGTGATAACAGCATCGTGTACAATTCAACGTTTTATAACTGCGATGGCCAGTTGCTTGTAAATTCTCCAGCAGGCGGTTACGACAGCTTTGGTGATGCAATTTATGTTGGCGCTAAAAATGTGTCTATCCAGAGTCCTGTAATTGAAACAACACAGGGTGGTAGAGCCGGTATCGTATTTGAAGGGACATGGGTTGAACGTGTTGGTGGTGAGGTAACAAACTGCTTTATTAAGGGATATGACCGTGGTATTCACATAGAGACTGTAGGTTTCAGGATGGATGCAATTAATATTACTGGAGGCAGGATACAAGATTGCAATACCAGCGTATTGGCATTCAATGGTGTAACTGATGATATGGGTAGTGATATGTCTGTTATCATCAAGGGGTTAACGTCAAGGCTTGATAGCACAATTTCAGGCCACGCCAATCCGTCTGGTTTTAGCCTGGGACACCTTATGGTATCTGGAGTTAACACACAAGTAACAACGGAAGGGTGCTCATGGCAGACTCACCAGAACAACATCACCGTTGTGGGTAATGGGAAATGGGTGAGCAATGGTGACCGCATGTTTGTTAACTCTGGTGGCATCAACCTGCCGTACACTCGTGGGTGCGAGATAAACAATCTGTACGCACCACAGAACAGAAACGCGTTAAAATCCGCAGGTAATTTAGTCTTTACAAACTCTTATTGGGGAGGGGACATTAACATAACCGGGGGCAATAAAACAATTATTGATAACGTCGAGATGTCAAGACAAGGAGGATATGCAAACTGTGGTCGTATCAGTCTGGTTGGCTCCAATAGTGCGATATTGCGTAATATTATATTCCAGTATCCAGACTCATGGGCAATAGATAATACTCAAACTTGGCAGGTCCCCGTGTGTCCTATCATAGAAAACATCCACGTAAATAGCGTAGAAACAGGAACTGCAACATTACAAAGAAACGCAGAAAGTGGGGCTAATAATCGGTACAGAAGGTCTATTCCTTCATATATATCAAACGGAAGTACATGGACGATAATTAGTTAACAAAGCCCCTCTTCGGAGGGGTTTCTTCTTTCTATTCCTCGGTTGGTTGTATACTAAATATCTCTATAATGGCACCTATCGATGGAGCATCAAAATGCAAGAAATGAACCTCAACCGCCGCCCATATTGGGATGACTGGAATCCAGAGAAGCGTTTTTCGCGCATCCTATTCCGTCCGGCACCTATCAAAGTTCAGACGCGTGAACTGAACCAGATGCAGACCATCTTCCAGGATCAACTGGAGAAACTTGGCAACCATCTGTTCAAAGACGGTTCAATGGTTATCCCCGGCGGCCTGACGATCACCAACACTGCTGTGTCCATGAAGTTCACTCTGGCTGGTGGTAGTGAGTTCACTGATCTGGAAGGTATCTCCGAACTCTATGTTCTGGGCAAGGACAACAATGCGAAAGCACGCGTCCTGTCCTTGGAACGTTACCCAGCTGAGCCGGATACAATGTATGCCATCTTAGAGATGACTGAGAGTGGTAGTTCAGACGGTTTCGAAGCTGGCGACAATCTATACTTCAACACCTATGACGTGAACGATAACTTCATCCGTGTCGGCTATGGCGTGGCCGATACTGTTGGCGGTTCGATTGTCGCTCGCATGACAAAGGGTGTTTATTTCGTTCGTGGTATGTTCCTGGATGTTGAACCAACCACTTTGATCGTAGACAACGCATCGAACTCTACATCTCACCGCATTGGCTTCAAAGTTACAGAAACAATCGTGACCGAAGCAGAAGATGAAAGTCTGTTCTCCAATGCTCAGGGTACTCCGAACTCTAAAGCCCCTGGTGCGCATCGCCTGCGCGTCGACCTCGTGTTGTCTCGCTACGGTTATGATGAAGAAGTGGCCGACTTCGTTGAACTGGCGAAGGTGAAAGACGGTCGCATTCAGTCCATGGTCACCCAGTCAACGTACAACATCCTCGAAGACGCCATGGCTCAGCGTACCTATGAGACCAATGGTGACTACAACGTCTCTACTCACCAGATCGACCTGCGTGAACATCTGAAAGAGAACAACAACGGCGGCGTTTACACTCCGGCTGAAGGTGGTGATGAAAGCAAATTCGTGGCGGTTATGAAGCCAGGCATTTCCTACGTTCGTGGTCGTCGTATCGAAAACCTCGGCGAAGAGCTGGTCATAATTGACAAAGCCCGTGACACTGATATCCTGAACAACAACCCTGTGGCTGTTTCGACTGGCAACTATCTGGTGTCCAAGAACTCCAAAGGGGTTCCGGTTGTCTCCCGCACAATCCGCTACAAGTTCCTGAACGCATCCAGCGATGTGCAGGCCACCGCCCTGTTGATTTCGGCAGAGCGCTCTGGTACTGAATTCCGTCTGTATATGCGCGACCTGGTTGTGACTGGGGACATGGGCACGGTGACCAAAGTCGCTTATGAAGAAAGCGGCACAACGATGTTCTCTTGCGAACTGGAGTCCAATCAGTTCAGCCAGAGTTCAGCAATTGACCTGATCTTCCCTCTGCCTGTATTTGGTGTGAAGACTCTAGCACCTACAGGCACCATCGACATCAACTACACTGTCCTGCGGTCAAACAAGATCACGTTGAACGCCGCTGGTGCAGGCTCAATTTCTGCTCCTCTGGGTTACAGCTTCAGCCCTGAGTTTTCACTGTACTCCGCAGCGAAAGCAGATGGCACTGCAGCTCAGTTCGATATCTCTTCGGGGCTGTCCCTGGCTGGTACTCCGGTTGGTTCAGCACTGCAGATTTCCCTGGGCGCGGGGTATGCCAACCAGTCTATCAACCTGTTGGCATTGATGGTCCGCACCACAGCGACGATCAAGACCAAGACTGTTACCGAAGTCACCGAGACTGTGACGTTTACTGCGGCGGCCAGCGTACAACTTGGGAACCATGATGGTTACAAGCTGATCAGCGTGAAGAACGCAAATGGTGCTGACGTCACCTCTAACTTCACTCTGGACGGCGGCCAGCGTGATGCTGCATACTACCTTTCTAACCTCATATCGTCCGCTGGAGCCATTTCAGGGACGTTCACGGTGGTGTATCAGTATTTCGCTCACAGCTCTGGTGATTTCTTCACAGCGGACTCCTATTCGTCCATCAACTACCCAGACATCCCGAACTATGTTTCATCCAGTTCTGGTACTGTGTATGGGTTGGCCGACAGTCTGGACTTCCGTCCCAAGATCACCAGCGGAGCGTCTGACACGGACATGGTTCGCCCGAATACCGCGATCATCCTAGATGCAGAGTACTATCTGCCTCGTATTGATGCTGTGTATCTGGCAGACAACGGTGTGTTCAACGTTGCTCGTGGTGTGAGTTCCAACAACCTGGCTTCCCCTGCGATCCCAGACAACGGCATGCGCCTGTATGAATTGATGATCCCACCATACACGGCCAACATCGACGACATCCAGATTCGTACTATCGACAACCGCCGCTACACGATGCGCGATATCGGTAAACTGGAGACCCGTATCTCCAATGTCGAATATTACACCTCACTGTCTCAGCTGGAATCCTCGGCGATGTCACAACAGGTGTTCGATCCAATTACTGGCAACCCGCGCTTCAAGAACGGTATCGCAGCAGACCCGTTCAAAGACTTCCGTCTGATCGACGATTTGTCTGCAGACTGGGTGGGTTCAATCGACACTGACAATGGTCGTCTGCGTCCGTTTGTTCAACAGAACGCGATTGACCTGACGCCAGTCGGTTGGAACAACGTTCAGGATGGCATGGTTGTGTGCAACTACACCCGTGAGATCTCTGTCCGCCAGGACTATGCAACCACGACCATCAACGTGAACCCGTATGCGGTGTTCAACTGGGAAGGATTCCTGAAACTGAACCCAACTACTGATTACTGGTTTGAGAACTACTATGTTACTCCACGTGTGATCAACGAAACGATCAACACCCGTGGTGCGATCAAAGAAGGTTCCGTGTATGGCACATGGCGTACTGTGTCCGTGTCTGAGCGTGTGTGGGAACCGCATGGTGCAGGTGGTGTATGGTGGGGCTATCGCTACCGCACGACTGTGTCCACCCGTGACGTCACCACGTACACGTACACCGACAAGACGACCACTACCCTGACTGGCGAGCAGATCGTTGAAACGCAGGTAATCCCATACATGCGCAAAACGAACATCAACTTCGAAGCCACAGGTCTGCGTCCGTTCACTCGTGTGTATCCGTTCTTCTCTGGACGTGATGTGAGCGCGTACTGTACCCCAAACGGTGGTGTACTGGGTGGTGCGTTGAACACTGATGCCAACGGCAACATCAAAGGTGTGTTTGCGGTTCCTCAGAACGAGACTATCAAGTTTAACACGGGTGACAACGTCTTCCGTCTGACTGACAGTCCTGTGGACAGCAAGTCTGCTGATGATACCCTGACCAATGCTGAGGCTGTTCATAAGTCCTTCGGTAAGAAACAGGGCATCCAGAAGACTTATGTCAACACCCGCGTCCTGGGATACACTGCGACCAAGTCCACGGAAAACAAAACAGAGACGGTTGAAGTCGCGAAGTGGAAAGATCCTATCGCCCAGTCCTTCATGGTTGCCACCAATATCGGCGGCGAATACATTGAAGGCATCGAAGTGTTCTTCTCTACCAAGTCCCGTGATATTCCAATCACTCTGGAAATCCGTGAGATGAGCAATGGTCTACCAGCGACGACTGTCGTCACTCGTAAGACTCTGAATCCATCAGAAGTTTCCATCTCCACAGACTCTTCTGTGCCGACGATGTTCAAGTTTGATTATCCTGTGTATCTGCAGGCGCAAACCGAGTTCGCGATTGTTCTCTTGGCCAACACTCAAGATTACAATGCGTACATCGCAGAGATGGGCAAGAAGAACTTGCTGACCAACGAGTTCATTGCCAAACAGCCGTACACTGGCGTGTTCTTCACATCTTCAAATGGTACGACCTGGACTCCAAACCAGACTGCCGATATGAAGTTCCGTGTGTATCGCTGTAACTTCTCCGCTGGTTCAAACATCGTGACCTTCGATGCTAAAGTCGGTCCGAAGATCCGCCCTCTGGGTCTGAATACCGTGAAATGTGTCAACGGTTCTTCAACTGTTACTGTGTACGCTCCGGGGCATGGCCTGACTGCGGGTGAAAGTGTTACTCTGTCTGGGTTGACGGGTGGTTGCGGTTTCACTCCTGAGCAACTGAACGCTCAACACACTGTGACTGATGCGACGTTCACGACGTTCAAATTCGTTCTGAGTTCCAACGCCGACTCCGACGGTCAGATTGGCGGTGAAGCGGCTTCTTTCCTAGGCAACTACTTGGTAGACATGTTCTACGCAAGCGTCACCAATTCAGCCCTGGAAGGATCTGTGTTGAAACTGGAATACCGCTATCGCGATGCGACCTCCAACTCATTCTCTGATTGGGTCGAGTTCGAATCCGATACGGACGTGTCTCTGCCGACGGAAGGTATCTATCGTCAGGTGGGCGACTTCCAGGTTCGTGCAACCATGACTCGCAATGAGAGTAATGTCTACACGGCTCCAATGATCGACGGTGATGATTTCACTATCATCTTCAACACCTACGGTGTGGATCCGTTTGAAGATGTGTTCAGCTATGTGACCAAGGATATCGGATTCGATAACCCTTGCACCACTCTGAAGCAATACTTCGGCGCGATGCTACCTTCTCAGTCTTCAATGACTGTGCAGGTTAAACTGCTGCGCGCAGGTCAGGAGATGGATAATGTGGCATGGGAAACTGTGACGCCGACATCCCCTCTGGTCAATGACGGTTCTGCATTCTTCGAATATGAGTATGACAAGACTGTAGACAGCACCAATCCTTTCGTTGGCCTGAAGATCCGCCTGCTGGTCAGAGGCAACCGTATAGCACCGCCGTCATTCAAAGATTTCCGTTTGATTGCTCTGGCATAAGTAGTATTAACAAGGCGGGGTTGCCCCGCCATTAACAGAGGATATTATCATGCGTGGTGTAAAAGTACAAGGGCATGCATCGATGATGAGAAGTAGCTCTTGCCCTGGGGCTATCATCTGCACAGACAATGCTGCCGGTTTGGCAGCACTGAACGCTCGTCGAAATCAGGAAGAAAAGGACAGAACTATTGCAGCGCAGGCAGCGCAAATAGATCAACTGACAGCGATGGTACAACTCATGGCGGAACACCTCGGGATTGAACTCCCGTCAGGAGGCCAAGATGGCAACCCAAACTGACACTGTGATCGATGTGAAAGCGATCCTCACCGGGGTGCTGACGGCGACGATAGTCTCTGTTGGCTCGGTTGTTTGGATGATGGGTAAATTTGAGAATCGCCTTGATGTGGTTGAGCGTGACTCCAACAAGGTCGACCTAATCCTCACCAAGGTGAACGATATGAATGAGAAGATTGCTGTGTTAAACACAGACGTTAACTACGTCAAGCAGAACGTTGCTGAGTTGAAACTCAATAGCAACAGCCTATCCGATGACGTTCGCACTTTACGTATCACCGTCGCTGATATCCAGAGCAACAAGGGGAATGGCAATGGCCGTTAATTCTATTGTTGATCGTAAAGGATTTATGAATTACATTCTCAAGAAATTGGGGGCACCTGTAATTCAGATCAACCTTGACCCAACACAAGTTTCGGATGCTGTAGACGATGCTCTACAGAAGTTTTGGGAGTATCATCGTGATGGTAGTCAGGACGCATTCTTTGTTCACCAGGTGACTGAAGAAACTATCACCAACGGTTACATCGAATTCCCCAAAGACATCGACGACGTGGTTGAAGTCATCGTTGGCCCTCCGATTGAATCGATCGGTAACTGGGCAACCCCTCAATGGCAGATGGCCCAAGCCATGTTGGTGCCAAAGGCCGCCCTCGTTTCCATCCGCTTGGTCGACTATGTTTCAATGCAACAGCGTTTGTCTGACATCACCAGTGTGCTGAACGTGAAGCGCACCTTCGTTTACAAGAAATTCCAGCGCAAACTCTACCCACAATTCGCCCTGATAAAGGACGAGGTGTTGGCGTTCAAATGCTTCCAGAACATCGACCCAGAGGTTGAGGGTAATGAAGAAGCATGGAATGATATGTGGCTGAAGGCATATGCAACTGCGTTGGTCAAGCGCCGCTGGGCAGAAGTGCTCAAGAAGGCAAGAGGCATCCGTCTCCCTGGCGGTATCGAGCTGGATGGCGATAGTATGTTCAGTGAGGCTGAAGCGGAGATCGAGCGTTTAGAGGAAGAACTGCGCACTGGCCAGCAGTACCCTATCGACTTCTACATGGGGTAAAAGAAGGGCGGGAACCCGCCCTTCTTTTAGATTTTCAAATCCAGGTTTCCGTTGCCGCTACCACGCAGCAGACCGTCTTCTGTCTTGTCTTTGGAGTTCCACCACTCAATGAAGTCTGTGCCATCTACTTCTTTCACCAGACCGACGATGTCGTAATCACCACCTCCAATCTTGGCGTCTACACAGATGATTCGGACGCGACGACCGCTGCGAACTTCTTTGATGTCTTCCACTTGCATGAGCTATTCCTCAAAAGAATAAACTTCGACTAAATACCTTCAAAATTGAGGGTATCGATATGGCCACTTCTAAATATTTCAACGCCACCAATCACCAAGGCACACAGAAGCTGATTGAAGATTTGGTACAGGAAATGATTGAGTTGCGCGGGATAGACATCAAGTA
>CYGL01000334.1_pt1 | contig 20460 bp, 15 predicted proteins | sample 485531 | NCBI WGS metagenome assembly CYGL01 (sample SAMEA3497897, study PRJEB9818) | human gut metagenome | reverse complement strand
CTTTAGCTTCAGTTAAACAATATGTTACTCTTTGTCAAGGTGATTTACTTAGTGCTATAGGTAGTGATATTGCTTCATATCGATACCTTAAAAATGCCATGACTTATGGTAAAACTACTGTAACTGGCGGTCTTATTCTTAGTAGCGCTATTGAACTTAAAGATATAAAAACTGATGGCACTATTGGAGAGGTTACAGCTGGTATTAATGGCGTAACAAATGGTTTAAAGTCTTCTATTGCTTCTTGGTATGGTGGTCCTATGGTAGATAGAGTTACTGTTGATGGTACTGCTGATAGTTGGGAAACTGGAAGTTTTACTACAACTCCTGGTACAGATTATGCTATGTCTTATTTAGACATGATGGTAGCGGTTATCTTGCTGGTGGTAAAATCTGGTGGGAAGCAGGTAGTGGTAATCTTCATGTTACTCCTAATAGTTTTGTTCTTGAAGGACAAGATGTAGCATTATATATGTTACTCTTCAAACTTAATTTCAATGGTGTTAGTAGTTGGGCTAATATGATTAGTGCTACACCTCAAAAACCTTTTACTAATCTTAGAGTTCTTAGTACTAAAACTGCTAATGGTATTACTATTGGAGATAGTACTAGCGGAGGTAGAATAGTCATAGGTAATATAGTTCTTAGTAACGATGGTAAAAGCGATGTTTTGAGATAACTAATATTGCTACTGGTAAAATTGCTAATGTTGGAGTATCAGGAGGTATATCCGCTTACGGTACATACGCACCTTCGTACGGGGGGTGGAGGTGGACTAAATGGAACTATTATTCCTTATAGTACTGCTATTGTTTCTGACCCTCAAAATGAAGGAAGTAAAATTGCTAGTGCTAGTTCTATTTATAAACTTCATAGTAGAATATCTGCTATTGAAACTAATATTGCTACAAGTATTGCTGTAACTGGAACAGGTAATGCTATTACTAGTGTTAGTAAAAATGGAACTAGTATTACTTTTACTAAAGGCAGTACTTTCTTGACTAGTCACCAAAGCTTAGTTAATTGTGTTCAAACTGTTACTACTACAGGAACAGGTAACGCTGTTACAGCTATTGATAAATTAGGTAGTACAATAACTGTAACTAAGGGAGCAACTTTCCTCACTTCACATCAAAGCTTAGCTGATTATCTTACTAAATCAGAAGCAAGCAGTACATATCAACCAAAAGGTAATTATCTTACTTCACATCAAAGTCTTAGTAACTATTATACAAAAAGTCAAGTAGATAGTATTGCAAATGGAAAGTCTTCTACTAGTCATACTCATAGTGTAATAATCAATGGTACTACTAAAATCATTGCAGCTAGTGGAGGTACAGCTGTTAATTTAGGTAATTATCTTACTAGCCATCAAAGTCTTGCAGATTATGCTAAGAAGAGTGAAATACCTACAAAAGTAAGTCAACTTACTAATGATACTGGTTATATTACTTCTAGTGGAAGTTGTGCTTATGCTACAAGTGCTGGAAATGCAGACACAGTAGATGGTGTTCACGTTACTTGGGCAGGTGAAATAGTAAACACAAGATGGCTAGCTGCTTGGGAAAATGATGGTTCTGCACTTCGAGCCATAAACCCTGCTAATGTTTCTGTAGGTAATGCTGATAAATTAGATGGTATTCATGCTAACGGTCTTCTCACTGCTATATCTAATTCCGATAAAGGTATTAGTATAACAGTTGGCGGAACAACAAAAAGTGTCTCTAATATTAGTGTCAATTATGCTAGTAGTGCTGGAAATGCAGATACTTTAGACGGAGAACATGGAATTGGCTATGTTCGCACTAGAGTTAATTTGTATTCAACTCCTAACGATATAGCTAAAAATGTTGGTGGGTATATTGGTATGATTATTAATAATTCTAGTGACAATTTCCCTGAAGGAAAAAATAGTGATTGGCATCATATTATATCTGCGAATTATAACAATTCTCCAGACGGTTCGGGAAACGATGGCAACTATTGGTGTTCTCAATTAATCAATAAAGCTGGTAGTAATAAATTGTATATTAGAAGTCGTAATGGAGGTAATGATATAACTACAGGTTGGACAAGCTGGGAACAATTAGCTAGAGTTACTGATAATGTAGCTTCTGCAACTAAACTTGCGACAGCAAGAACGATATGGGGTCAAAGCTTTGATGGTACTGCGGATATATCAATTAGCGCTGCTGCTAAAATGCCTTTTGTTTTATTCAAAAGATTTGATAATGATGAGAATGCTGGTTATATAGGTTGTGGTTCCTCTAGTAATAATAATATATATATTGAAAGTTATGTAAACTCTAACATTATACTTGGGTTAAACAGCAATGTAGGTATTGGAGATACTTCACCTGGATATAAACTTTGTGTTAGTGGTGATATTTATGCAACAGATGCTATCAGAAGTAGTAAGAAAAATCAAGCTATTGTACTAAGTAATTTTTCTAGTCCTGCTTGGATTAGTGCTCTTGATGGTCAAGTAATATTTAATACTGGTAATGCTATTCGCTTTGGTGAAACTGCTTGGGATTGGAATCAGTGGGCTGGATTAAAATATACTCATAGTAATAAAACTATTTATCTTGGTATAGCTGAAAATTCTGCATTTAATGCTAATAGCGCACAAAGTGATGGTACGCTTAGACTTGCTGGTATTAAAACTGTAACTCCTGATAGTGGAGCTAGAATTGGAAATACTGGTGGAGATTTATATCTAGGTAATAGCAATAATAGTGCTTGGGTTAAAGTTCAAGATATGTGTAGTCAAGCTGATACTAATAATTGGCGTATATATCAAAATGGTGGTGCTGCATTTAATGCTCTTACAATTAATGGTGGCAGTACTTTTAATGGTAGCAGTACTTTTAATGGTGCAGTTAAAGTTAACAATATGCTTACTGCTAAGGCTATAATGTTTACTACTGCTAATGTAAACGCTTTTGGTACTAGTGTAAATAATTGGGATGGTAGTATTGGAGCTAATGTTACTAATATGTTTAATGGTATAGACCATAATAATATAAGTATGGAATATTCAACAAACGGAGGAAGTTCTTGGCTTACATATACTGCTAATCCTAATTATTTATTTAATCTTATAAATGATAATTCTGATATTGAAAATTTTTATTTAGGTAATAATGATATGAGTGGTAATAGTGATGCTGATAAACTGGCTCAAATAAAGAAAAATCAACTTAGAGTTACTATTAAAATACCTCCTGAAGTTTATCAAGAACTTAGTTGGATAAGTGTTGATGTAAATAATGGAGTTGATATTAAATGTCAAGTATATTTTGGAAATAGTAGTGGTGTTTACAGAGAATATGTTTCTAAAATTATGGTAGGTTGGTCTCATAGATGTGATATTTGTGTCGGTCCTTTAAATGTAAATGTTGGTAATGATAATTATCGTTATGTAAGATTAGTATTTAGTCATCTTAGTAGTCATACTGCATTAAGAAATGGTATAGTTTCTAGAATTAGAGCTTTAGCTTTAACTAAATATAGTAATCCTTCGGGAAGATATAATATTAGTACTACTGGTCATATATATACTTTCGATTATAATATGAATACTTATTTCCCTAATAGTATTCTTGCTGCTGGTGGAGTTACAGCTTATCAATCTTCTGATATTCGTCTTAAAACTAACATTACTAAACTTAATTGTTTAAATGTTATTAAAAGCATTGGAGGTACTTATGAATTTGATTATCTTCGTGACCATAAACATAGTATTGGTTTTATTGCTCAACATGTAAATAATCCATTACTTAAAGATATAGTTGCTAAGGATAAAGATGGTTATCTAAAGATTAACTATTGGAGTCCTAAACTTATTAGTCTTGCTTTTGGTGCTTTAACTGAAATAGATAATGAAGTTGATAGACTTAAAGCTAGAGTTAGAGAATTAGAAACTGAAGTTGAATATTTAAAAAATAAAGATTATGTCTTACAATAGTGATACTGGAATTATTAGTGCTCCTGTTAGCATTGATGATGTTAAACAAGCTCTTGGAGAGAGTAGCAATGACCTTGCTACTCTTTGTAAGAGTGAAAATATAAATATATGGAGTAAGTATAAACCTATTAGTTGTAAAGGTGACTTTAAAGAATATCCTATTAGAGAAGACTCTGATGAAACTGTAACATCTTCATATAGTAAATATACTTGTGTTGTTCGTTGTGGTATGAATATACCTATGGACACTTATAAGAACTTACGTTATAATTATGGAGGAGAAGGTTTTGCAATTAAAGGTTGTTACAACTTTTATATAGATAATGTATATGGTAAGAATGGCGTTAATCATGATAACACAACTACAAGTGTATCAGGAAAACATTTTCCAAAAGGTGGTGTTAATTCTCCTTATAGATTAAGTGATTTTAGAAACTATTGTAGTAAAGCAAAAATCAATCAATTTCTGACTTCTATTCCTCAATTCAATACAATTGAAGTTTATTATTCTTCAATTTATAAATATAATTGTGTATTATATATGAATACAAATGTTGATAATAACACAAATCTTACAATGGATGATATAATACCTGATTTATCTTTAGGTTGGTCTTTTTGGATTCAAATTTGTTATGATTCACCATATAATAATACTGATAAGATTTATAAAAATTATTATGTTGGTAATTGTAAAAAACCAACAGATTATGTATACGCTAGTGAAGAAATAACTTTTGATATAGGTAGTGGAGATAAGCTTATTGATATTGTGCCTTTTTTAGCATATACTCGTAATGCAACTTTAGATGATAATACAAAAATAATTTTTATATCTTTACCAGGTGCTATTAGTTTTAAATATTATCCTAGACAAATTAATATGGAAAATATTAAAAGTGGTTCTAGTGGTTTTGTTGATTTCTCATCATTGAAAGAATTAGTTGGTGGTACTTGTATTTGTAAAGCAAGAATATATAAACTTCCTGATGCTACATTTACAGTTACTGATGGTATATTTAGAAGTGTTTGCTCTTATAATAATAAGACAACGTATGGAAGAGGTTATGTATCTAATAGCTCTGGTCAAGGTATATCTTCTGTAACTGTTCCTGACGGTAATAGAACAGATTATGTTGATATATATATAAGATTTGATAATATTTATGAAGGACGTTATTATGGACAAAGATGTAACTTATCTTTTGAAATTAATATAGATGGTAGATGGAAACAAGTTCCTCCAGGAGGTAATTATATTATGCATTAAAATGTAGACGTTCTTAATATAATAAATGTGCTAGAAACAATATTAATTTACTTATCAAATAAATATAATTATTTAATAATAAAACTATGAATTTAAGAGTAACAAAAATTGTAAGTATGACTTCTAATGTAGAAGCTACTGTAAATGGACTTAGTATTAACGCTAATGTTCGAGTTCATAACAATGACACTATCGAAGGTGTAGATAGTGGTAGTGTAAATGATAGTACTGGTGACCAACTAGCTACTTTTAGTTATTACGGAAGTAATAATCTTAATGTTAATTATAACAACACTGAGAATGGTAATGTTGCTTCTGTTAGTACTGCTGTTAATGATTTCATTAAAGAATTAGAGAAAAATCCTGCTCTTGTTAGTATTCCAAATACTAGTGAAATCTAAGTGATTACTTTGCAAATATATTAAAATATATTATTATATATATAACGTAGTTATATAATAATATATTATTAATATATTTGCATCATAAATTAAACATTAAAGTAATAAAGATATTATGATTAAAGTAAAACAAAGTAATGCTGTTAGTGCATACAATGTACTCAAGCAAATTAAGACTAAAGAACTTCCTGCTGAAGTAGCTATTGCTATTTGGAAGAATGTAAAAGTATTAAAGCCTATTGCAACTTCTTATGAAGAAGCTATTAAAGATTCTAAAGAATCTCTTAAAGGTAGTAATGATGATGAAATGTCTAAACTTCTTGCTGAACTTCAAAAGAAAGAAACTGATGAAGCTGCTGGTAAATATACTTTTACTCGTACTGATATTGAGAATCGTACTAAAGTAACTGAGTATTATTCTAATGCTCAAAATAAACTTAATGCTTTTGTTAAAGAACTTGATAATAGAGAAGTAGAGATTGAACATACTACTATTAGTGAGGATGATTTAATTAAAGCTCTTATTGGTACTGATTTTAATATTGGTGTTATTGAACTTATTGATTTCTTATTTGAAGATGCTAGTAAAGCAGATGATAAAGAAGATAAGTAAAACACTAGACCCGCCCCGTAGAAGATATAAGTGGTAGAACTTCTACTAATCATACCTTTTACGGGGCGGCTTTCATATTAATAATTTAACTAATACTGATATGGCTTCTCTTGCTCAACTTACTAGTGAAATTTTACATGGTGTAGGTCAGCCTAATAATCATACTCTACGTGAAAGAGTTCGTAATGCTATAATTCATACTCGTAATGAACTTATACGTAGAAGTTATGAAAATCATGCTTATGTTGATAAAATTCATACTCAACGTTTTAAAGTTTCACTTATTACAGTTAATGATGGTGATGTAGAACTACCTGAAGATTATGAAGGAGTTCCACTTGATAAAATTAAAAGAACTCTAGATAAAGTTCCAAGACCTATTAGACTTACTAATAATCTTCCTTTTGATAGAGTTAGTTCTGTAGGATATAAAACTAATAGAGAGTTTCCTTATATTAAAGAAACTACTGCTAGATTTAAAGGAAGTGTTCCTGGTCTTTGTGGTGCTATTAGTTATGACTATATTAATGAATATCTTTATCTATTTCCAGCTAGTAAAGATAGAATTGTTCCAGTAGATACTATTGTTATTGAATCTGCTTTTGAACATCCTAATCAAATACTTGATATTAATGGAGACCTTACTGTTGAGAATCATCTTTATGATGACAATGAGTGGTTACTTAGTGAAGATATGATTGGTCAAATAAAAGAAATAATATATAAAAGGGAACTACTAAATCAACATCAAGAAACAGATGAAGTTCCTAATGCTATAAAATATAATTAATATATGACTGCTGTAAGACTTAATCCAATAAATATGAGTAAGTATTATCAAGATATGAAAGATGCTTTTACTCTAGAACTTGAAAGAGCTAGATTATCTTATGATGAACTTGCTGGTAATATAGTTGAAAAACGTTCTAAGATTGTTCCTTATGTAGATTCTTTTGCTCTTCCTGTAATTGATTATCCAGAGTTTCAACAAAATAAGTATATAAATGGTCGTCTTGAAAATGCTGCAAAAGGTATGTATGAAGATAAACGTAATGACCTTGAGCATAAACATCTTTGTTTTAGACTTGTTACTTATGCTGTTGATTTACGAAAAATGAGTGAGCTAGAACAAAAGATTAAACTTTATGAGAAATGTATTGCTCTAAATTATGCTGATTATAGAAATATAATTGGTATATTCTATAATAAAGTACATGATGTTCTTATTCTTAAAGCTCATGGGTATCGTCTTGAAGGTAAACTAGGTTATGTTTGCATTAATAGAGTTCTTAATACTGGTTGTAAGATTTGTGACTTTGTTGCAACTAATAAATATAAGAAAGAACTTGAAGCTAAAGGTATTAGAATTTGGAATAGAGAAGAAGCTGAATTTGCTAAAGCTAATGGCTTAGAATATGATGCAGTTGACCCTAGGATTTATAAGTCTGATGAAAGTTGGTATGAACTTGCTCTTTGTAATTGTAATCTTCATAGAGCTTATGGTTATAAACTAAGCATGATTGATTATCGTTCTGTAAAAGTCAGACAATATACTAATGAAGGTTTGATTAAACTTACTGGTGGTGACAAAGAAAAGATATGTCATTTACCTGTATCTCTAAAGATTAAACTATCTCTGTGTTTACAAGTAGATAAATTAATGTATACTAAATTTGTTAGAAATGAAGCTCAAACAAAATGTGGATTTGAAGCGCATCATTGGTAAAGTTGATAATGACTTTAATCTTAGCGAAAGTGATTGGATTCCTCGTGCTGCTGCTTGGATAATTGATGCACTTAGTCAAATGAAATGTCTTCCTATGGCTAAGAAAAATAGAAGACTTCAAGTAATTAATCGTATTGCTTTATTTCCTTGTCAATTAAATACTACTGATATTAAAGTATTTGATGATTATGGTTGTGAAATAAAGCAACTTGAAACTAATAATAGTTGTTGTAATTCAGGATTTGGTTCTAAAAGTAATGAAGAACCTAGTCCTGAAATTGCTGTTATAGATGATACCAATAAAACTGGTCGTAATTTTATGAGGGTTGCAACTATTAGAAAAGCTGATAATAGTAGAAACTTTGTAATAACTAGTAATGGTCATATTGAACTAAATTTTGATACTGATTATATTGTTGTTACAAGTCGTGAAGTTAAAACATATTATGATGAATACTATGATTGCAGTGTTCCTTATGTTTACGATAATGGTCTTCTGCTGGAAGCTTTAAGTTATTATATACTTTATAAGTATTTAAAGCAGAGGAAGTAAACATCAAGTTTATAGTTTAACAAGTAATAGTCCTGTTACTAATCCTTATATTCAATGGAAAGAATTAAAGAGTAAAGCTATTGCTTCTGTTCGTAATGATTTATATAATGCTGATGGTTGGAGAAACTTCTTCTACAATTCAACATTTGACCCAAGAAGATAACAATTATGAATATAGTTAAAGAACTCAATTTAAATAAAACTCCAAACGTTGTTCCTAATGGAAGTTTGGTGTTTGCTAAGAACATTAAAGTTAGTCCTGATAATTCGTATATAACAAACGAAGAAGGACTAACTTATGCTTTTAGTACTCCAGTTGAAGGTAAAATAGTAGGTATAATTCCTTGTATGAAGGAGATTGTAATACTTAGTTATCTTCTAGCTGATACACGTGAAGCTAGTTCTCATATTTATCGTTGTGTAGAAAATGAAGTTACTGGTCTTCTAGACTTAAATGAAGTAGCTAATGCTTGGACTTACAGTGGTGGTAAGATTGTAGGTACTTATACTTACTAAATGTAAATAGGTGAACTTAGTTACTAGCTATTGGTGAATACGGTATTGTTAAAGTCGAAGATATTGCTGGTAGAGATGACGATATTGTTAATCCTGGTGATGAAGAAGATAAAGATAATAAAGTAAATGCTAAAAAGATAACTAAAGAATATATTCCTTTAAAGACTATAAATCTAGATAGAGCTAGTGCTAGTGATAATCCTGAAGTATATTCTGTTTGTGCTAATATTCCAATAGCTAATATACATCTTGAAGATAGAATACCTGGAAATAGTATGCCTAATGGTATATATCAATTCTTTGTTCGTTATGAAATAGATAAAGATTATTATACTAATTGGATGCCTTTAGGTGGTTCTTATCATGCTCTTAATATAGAAAATAAAACTATAATTAATCATGTTTATAATGTTAGTGGTAATTCTAATTTAGCTCTTACTCGTTGTGTAGGTGCATACAATAACGATAACAAAGATTGTAACTATAATTTTAAGTTTCATATAAATTTTGATGATACTTATAATTATAAAGCTTATCAAATAGGTTATATACTTAAACATGAAGAAACTGCTTTAGCTCGTATTTGGCGTAAGTTTAATACTGATGTTCGTGACTTCATTTTTGATGCTGGTAACTTTGAAGAAACAACAATAGATGAACTAACTGCTAATAGTTTTAATTTGTTTAATGTTGCTTCTCTTTGTAATTATGAGAATCGTCTTTATATAGCAAACTATGATGAAAGCGATTATAATGTAGACCTTACAAATTATGCTGAAGGTATTAGAGCAAGTATGATTTATGAACCTTGTTCTAATTTAGATTCAGTTAAGGTTAATACTATAAATTATGAAACTTATGTATTTAGTTGGTCAACTGGTGGCATAAGTGCTGCTATTGTTGAAATTAAAAAACCTACTAAAGATGTTACTATAAACGTTAATGGTCAACGTACAACTTATCATACTATACTTAATGCTAGAGATTATAATGAACTAAAAAGGTATGTATGTTGGATAACAACAGAAAGTGAAAACATTGCAACTTTTGATAATTGTGCTTTTGGTGGTTATAATGGAAATCATATAATTCCATGTTCTAATGTAGCTTTTGGTATTTATGGTGAAGATAATCCTACTTTTGATTTGATTACTGTTCCTGTTAATGGTTGGTCTGATAGACTATATAGTAATTTAGGTCAAGGTGGTGGAACAAGTCATAAACATACTGGTCTTAAAATTACAGGAAGTGGTACAGATTATATAATGCGTGGTTATACACCTGCATGTTCGTATCGTCCTAATAGATTTAGAATAAGTAAAAATACAAGTACTAGAACTTATTCAAATACTATTATAGTAGATAATGCTGTTAGAACTTTAATGCCTAATAGTGTATATAACTTCTTTATTCATTATATTCGTAAAGATGGTAGTTATACAAATGGTTATCAATTAAAGAATGATGTTCGTCCTGATGCTATTCTTAATTCTGTATCAATGACAGGTAGTAAGAGTGTAGATGTTCAATTAAGTAGATTAACTTATTTAAGTGAAAGAACTAGTAGTGTTTCTTCCGGTAAAGATAGAAATTTTACTAGTTTACTTTCTATCGATGCTCTTAAAGATAAGTATGCTTATGAAGTTGTTAGTACAGCTGTTTCACCTAGTGATTCAAATACTTTAAGAGGCACTAGTTTTGGTTATTATAAAAACTATAATGGAGACCTTTTATTTAAAACTGGTTCTAGTCATAGTTTTAATAGTAGTAACGATAATATACTTTATAGAATTAAAGTTGGTTTTAGTAATATAAAGATACCTGATGGTTATGTAGGTTTCTTCTTTAGTTATGAAAAGCCAGAGACTACTAATAGTTATCAAGCTTATTGTATTAAACAAACAAATACAGGTGCTTTATTTAAAGCTAGCGAAGTAGAAACTGCTAAGATTAATTATAATGGTTCTATATATGTACCTGAATATAAAATAACAGATGACGGTTTTACACTTCCTACTACTAATCCTGCTTTTATAAACAATGCTGGTATTGTAACTAGTAACGCAATAGATGATGACGATTTAACTAATACAGTAAATACTGCTGGTTCCGATGGAGGTATAGTTCTTTCTCTTAAAGACGGTAACGGTAAAGTAACTCCTGAACTTGGAGAAGTAGGAAATGTTATGATATTTAATCGTAACATATATTGTAAGAAAGATAAACAACTTATTAGTTTTGGTCCTGTATGTTATAAACATGCTGATGTTAAAACTTATAGTTATGCTGACAGTGATGATGCTGATAACTTTCCTAATAATTTTGTTTATGATTACGATTTTAACTATCCTGCTTTTTACGTTAATGATAAAACTTTAGTATATGACCGTAAGATATATATATCTGATACTGGTAAAGTACATGATATATCTGAAAAAAATGCTATTGCTAAAGATTGGACGTCATTTGCTAAAGCTTATGCTAGGATTGTTAATTACAGTAAGTTTAGTAGAGTTAATACAAATGCTATTTCAATAAGAAAAGAACCTGAGTATTTAGTAGGTGTTCTAGGTAGTGAAGAAGGAAGTGCTGCTAGTCATCAACGTAGTGCTAATATTATTGTTAGACCACTAAATGCTACAGACCTTATAGAACTAAAAAATACGTATATAGAAAGTAATTATAAACTTTATACTAATTATAAAGATAATCTTAATTATGATTCTTATAAACGTGCTACTATTCGTCGTAGTGATGTAATTGGTGATGAAAGTCTTGCTAACTCATGGAGACACTTCCAAGCCAACAATTACAAAGTGCTTTCTAAGAACAAAGGCAACATTACCAACATCGTTGGTGTAGGCACTGCATTTTTCGTCCACACGGAGCATTCTTTGTTCTACCTTAACAGAGATAACCTGCTCAAGACATCGGGCGATACAGCGCAATTAAAAATGCCAGATTTATTTGAAGTAGAACCTATTGAACTATTTACTAGTAATCATGGTTATGGTGGTCTGCAACATTCTCAAGCTTGGACTGTTAATAGTAATGGTTATTGGTTTGTAGATGCAGACAATAAAAGAATATATAACTTTGATAATAATCATCTTACTGATTTAACTAGTGATATACTTAGTTGGATAAACAACGTTCAAATAGCTGATGCTCACATGGTTACAGACTTTGCTAATGCTCGTGTAATTATGTGTCTTGCTTATTATAGTAAAGATGTTGGAGATAGAGAACATAATCAACCTAGTTATATTACTTTATCGTTTAATATTATTAGTAAGAAGTTTGTTAGTCTTCATGACTATAAATTTAACTTAGGTGTAAATACTAAGAATCATTGTTATTTTTATTATGCTGTTACAACTAGTTCTTTTCTTTATTGTTTCCATAAAAATACTCCTTTAGGGTTCTATGGTAAAACTGGAGATTATGCTGGACTTGATGACCATGCTTATGGTTTCCCAGCTATGAGTACAAATCTTACTATAAAAAAGAAGATGGTACTGAAGAAACTAGAACTGTTCATCCTGCTATGTTTGATGTTATAGTAAATGAAAATTACAATATTCCTAAATGTATTAATTCTATTAGTTATATACTTAATCAAGAGTATGCTTACTTTAGTAATCAAGTTACTAGAATGGCTGAACCACTTATGGGTAATGGAACTTATGGAGATGTAGAACATTATAGTGGTGATAAACTTCGTATTTATACTGATAGTAATGATACGGGTGACTTAGATATTTCAGGACATAAAATGATTAACGATGATAATGTAACTAGAGATAGAACTCCAGATTACAAAGTTCCTTATTATGATAAAGGTATTTGGAACTTTAATTATATAAGGAATTATATTAGTACTAAACTTACTAAAGAAGAGATATGTAAACGTTATAACTTGGATATTAATAATCTTACTTCTGCACAAGAAGCTAAGATTCAAACAATGCTTAATAATCCAAGTGATGAACGTAATCTAGTTTACGGTCGTTATTTCGTTGTTAGATTTATCTTTAGAAATATAGATAATATTCCTTTTAGATTTGAGGATTTAAATATTAATTATTCAAAGTATTAAATTATGACTGGTAAAATTAAAAGAAGAAGTCTTCGTTGTGGTGGTAGACCTAAAGCTGACTTCGGTAGTATTTTTACTACATTTATTGCTCCTGCTTTAGGTGTTGCTGGTTCTGTAGCAGATTCTGCTATAAGTAAAGCTCAAGTTTCAAAAAGCAATATTAAACCGGCTGTTAAAGAGACTAAGACAGAAGTTACTAATAATAATACTTCTGTTGAGAATCTTCCTACTACTCAAGCTCCTACTAAAGAACCAATTAGTGGACTTATTACTAGTAATACTGTTATTCCTCCTGACCCAACTAAAACTCCTGCTATGAGATTAGGTGGTAGAAAGAAGTGTTGGATTGGTGCAGCTATTATGGGTGCTACTAGTATAGCAGGTTCTTTATTTGGTGCTGCTGCTCAAAAAAGAGAAATGCGTCGTCAAAAGAATATTCAAGATTGGCAGAATACTACTCAAGAAGCTGCTAATATGACTAGTACTCTTAATAATAGTCAAGATTATCAAGAAGATTATCTTAGACAATTCAGAACTGCTGCTAGACTTGGTAAAACTCTTGGAGCTAAAGGTATTTATATTACTGATGGTGGAGATGCTACTAAGATAGACAACAACACATACCTTTTACGGGGCGGTTCTCATGAAGATGTGAATGAGACTGGTCAAACTGGTATTGGTATTAACGTTGGCGGTAATGAAGTTGAAGCTGAAGGTGGTGAAGTTGCTCAAAAGAAGAATGGTGCTCTAAGAATTTTTAGTGCTCAACCTATTCTTGGTAATGGTATGAGTCCTGCTCAAGCTATTCTTAGAGGCTATAATAAAGATAAAGTATTTAGTCAACAACAAGCTTTTAAGAAAAGAAATGGACTTAAAGATGATGGTAGTAAAGCTAGAAATGGTGGTTATTATGATTGGGCTAGAAATACTTCTAGCAATTTAGGTATTTCATTTATTGACCCTACTTATGATTATAGAGCTTATTATAATTCTATAACTCCTTATGAAAGAAATCTTATTAGATTTGCTCCTCAAGGAACTCATTTTACAGATATAGGCAAAACTACTAAGCATCCTACTTTTAGTAATGAAAGTAAATATTCTAATAAGAAAACTCCTGGAGGTACTTGGAATGGAAATGTTTTTGTTCCAGCTATTTGGCAATTTGGAAACAACGGTAATGATAAAAGAAATAAATACATGAAAGGAAGTGGAGAAGGATATTTTGATGGAAGAAAAAATGTTTATCCTAAACGTTTTGGTGGTCTAACTTCTAAGGATAGAGGTTCTTCTAAACATCCTTATCCTTCTGTATCATCTAAAGATTTTGCAGGTGGTGGTAGAAGTTATCCTATTCCAACTAAAGCCGATGCTGTTGATGCTTTAAGACTTGCTGGTCTTCATGGAAGAAGTGATGTTAAATCTAAGGTATATTCTCGTTATCCTGAACTTAGAAAGAAAGCTGATTTTGGTACTATAGTTCCTGGCGGTATTCCTGGTACTGATAGTTATAAACAAAGAATGCGTAGTGGATACAATGTTAGTCCTCTTGACCTTCTTAATGTTTTAAACTATTTAGATAGAGCTGCTGGATTTGTAGACGAAAACGGTAATAGTAAATATATTACTGGTATAGCTCCTACTCCTGGTATTAGAGGAAGGGCTAAAATTCTTAATGATTTAAATAGAACTAATAAAGTAGCTAGAAGCGCTAGCGCTTCTAAGTATTTTAATAGTCGTCAATATCATATTCAACCTAGAAGAACTAGAGTTAGTGAAACTGCTATTCCAGTAGAACAATATAATAATGGACGTTATACATACCAAGGTCAATTTAATAAATGGCAACAAGGAAGTCCTTATAGTCAAATTGGTTATCCTAATAGTCATATTACCGTAAGTACAGAACCTAATGATGTTGTTAATGGAAATGTTGGTTCTTGGTGGAGTGATTTTAAAACTAGAATAGATTTAAAATCTCAAGCTAAACAAAAGCGTAATAATATTAATCTTAATAATAGATTACGTAAGCAAGAAGCCATTGATAGATTACGCAGAATAAAAGCAGCAAGTAAACAATCTAAATTTACTAACAGCTTAAATAGTTATTCTAATGAACAATTAGGTGCTATGAGACCTGATAGTTATTGGGATAAACAAATGGGTAGATTTATTAATTTATCAGATAAAGTTGCTAATGTTAAAGAAACAGGAAAATATGCTTTAACTGCTGGTGCTATTGGTGCTGGAGCGAGTTTATATGGTTTATCTAGAATTAAATCAGATAATAATATCAATAATAACAATAATAATAATGTTATTCAAAAAGACGCTAAAGGTAAACCTATTTCTCCTTATATAGCTAAACCTACTAATAATAATGCTACATCTAATAAACAAACAACAGTAAAGAAACAAGTTATTGCTAAATCTAGTACAATTAGAAAGCCTATAGTTGTTTCAAAATCTAGCAAACCTGTAAGTAAAAAATTATATGGTTTGAACGATAATGAAACAAAAGTTATTAATGGTCAAACTTATGTTCGTAGAGGCAATCAAGTATTTAATACTACAACTAAAGTAAGATATGATTATTCTAATGGTAAATATACAGGGCATAATAAAGTTTATGGTGTTGGAGATTATTCTCATGTAGGTAAAAACTTTAATGATGCTTTTGATGCAGCTAGAGCTGCTGGTGCTAGTAGGTTTAAATATAACGCTGGTAAGTATAATCAATATACTACACTTTAAAGAAACTGATGCTAAAAAAGAACGATTAAATAGAGCAATTGGTTCTAAACGTATTGCTAAAAAAATGGGAGGATTAGTTCTTCGTCCTAAAGCTGAAATGGGTACTTGGGTTAAACCAGTTTATGATACTTCTAAATATCGTGGTACTAGTAGAGCTAGAAAACAAATAGCTAAATGGGAAGGTTCTGATTTTGCTGGTCAAAATGCACAATTTAAAGGTGATGCTATTGGAGCTAAAGAAAGAGAACTTCGTCAATTTATGGGTAAAGCTTATAATTATCTTAATGATAATCAACGTGATGCTTTATTAAGTTATTATTATAATCTTGTTCCTAAAACTTTTAGAGGTCAAATGACAAAGTATCGTAATGCTTTGATTAATGCTCAGACTGAACAAGAATATAATGATACTCTTAATAATATGAGAGAATCTATAAATGTTGGTGCTAATCGTAAAGGTATGAGAGGTCTTCGTAATAGACGAGCTATTGAACGTAATTGGTTTAGTTATAATTATGCTAATCCATTACAAGAAAAAGTTGATAACAATTTAACTCAAGTTCCTGATGCTACAAAAGTAGTTCAACCTATTATTCAACAACCAGTAATTACTAAACCTATTGAAGTTAATCCTCAAGAAGGTTATGTTCCTAGTGATACTCCTCAAGGAATTAATATTCCTCAAGATAGATTATATGATTATATAAAAGCTAATTCAATGAAGAGACGATTAAGATGTGGTGGTCGTGTAAGCCGCCCTGTAAAAGGTATGAGACCTAAAGCTGAACTTGGTTGGCTTGGTTATCCTTATCCTCTTCCTCGTAAATGGGATTTTACTAGTATTAATTTAGGTAATTATAAACCTAGTATACTTAGTAAAAATTATCCTTATGCTCGTGGTATGGACGATAAAGCTAGTCAATTAGAAAATAGTGATAATTATAGAGATTTTAGTCTTTATAGAACTCAGCTTGACGAAACTAATCCTTATGTTCAAGCTTTAACTAAATCAACTGGTCATAGTTGGAATGATATAAAAGCTAACAATTATAATCTTCGTTATGACCATAAATTAGGTTATAACCATTTTACTCCTGAAGTAAAAGAAGATAAATACGGTATTTGGGGAGAACCTATTGAACAAAAGACTTGGCTCGATAATGATAATACTGAAATAAAAGGTCCTTATAATCCTCAAAAGGTTATTAATTCTTCTGTTGATACAAAGAAGACTATTCCTGTTGATATAAAGAAAACTACTGAATATGATATTCGTGATAATAAATTCAGTATGACTCCAAGTACTGGCGATTGGGTTGGATTAGGTATTGATACTCTTTACTGGACTTACTGGAGGTATTGTTAATTTATAACGCCTCTAAGGATATGTATATTCCTGGTCGTGCTCCAATTATGTTAGCAAGTAAATTGCCTACTAATTATAATATTACTCCTCAACTTGAAGAAGTTAAACGAATGAGAGATAGACTTACTGGAGAAACTTATAGAAATACTTCAAGTTCTGTAGCTGCTCTTAATAGAGCTGGAAATATAAATCTTAATTCTCTTAATGAACTTAGTAAACTTTGGGCTACTAAAGAGAATGAAGAGAATAAGATGCTTACTCAAGATGCTCTTAATCAACAGCAAGTTGCTGAGACTAATGTTCGTAACCAAATGGCTCGTGAAAGTGAGATTGCTCAATATAAGAATGCTCAGAATCAAGCTAAGTATGATGCAATTAATACTAGTCTTACTGGTCTTGCTCAAGCTTATAATAACTTCTATACTAATGCTACTAAGCGTTATGAAGATGAAGTTGCTATGAGAACTTATCTTGCAGGAGCTGAAAATGCTACTCCTTATAGAATGCTTTCTATGGGAGTTCCTATGTCTCAAGATGCTCTTATTGGTATTTATAATCAAATAGGTAGTATTAATAATCCTGGTCCTCGTCCTGAACGTAAAGATTATGATTCTAATACTTCTTGGTCTAGAGCTGTAGATAAGTGGGAGAGAGATAATACTCTTTATCGTCAACGTGGAGAATATCGTAATATGGTTAATAGTCGACTTAATAAAAAGTCTAGACTTAGACTTGGTATTCGATAAAAAATAATAAAAACTTCTAGTGGTAGTAATACTGCTAGAAGTTTATGCTATTTTTGTAGTAATCAAATAAATAATATAATTATGCCTAGAAGTATTAATATAGGTGGTCTTGTACCACAAAGAATTTATCAAGGTCGTAATCTTGATGCTTTTGCTAAATCTCTTGATAAAATAGATGAGAGAGCAAAACAGGCTTTAGCCCAACGTAATCAGATTGCTGTAGCATTAGGTCAACTTAATCTTAATGCTGCTGAAGATGAATGGCGTGCTAATTATGTTCGCGATATTCAACAACAACTAGATGAAGCAGCTGTTGGTGGAGATTATAGTCAAACTCTTCAACAAGCTACTCTTCTTGCTGGTAAAGTTGCTAGTGACCCTGCTATTATTGGCAGAGTTAAAGCTAATGCTGCTTATGAGGAATTTAAAAAGACTACTCAAAACAGAAATGATATTACTGAAGATGTTAAGCAATATGCGTTAGCTAATAATCCTTATCGTTATGAAGATAATTATGATAAAGAAGGTCATTTAGTTGGTGGTACAAATTGGCAACCTGAACTTACTCCAGTTAGTACTGTAGGTGGAGATAAGATTTGGAGTATGGCTTTGCAACTTGCAGCTAAAGAAACTGGTAAAGGAGTTACTGATATACAATATGTTGATGCTAATGGTAATCTTACTTCTGACCCAAAACAAGGAGTTTATGGTATGGCATATAAAAAGTCAGGTGGTTATGAAAGACTTTCTCAAGATAAACTTTTGGAAAGCTATAGATGCTGCTATTAATGCTATTCCTGGTGCTAGAGCTAGTCTTCAACAAGACTATGATGTAGCTAGATGGAAATATAATAAGATGACTCCTGAAGAACGTAAAGCTAGAATTGATTCAGATATTACTGATAATGGTCTTCTTCTTACTCCTGAACAATACTTTAAGAAACGTTTTGCTCCTGGTGTTAGTAGTGCAAGTTATTACAATGCTTGGAATGATGTTGAAGTAGGTGATGGATATAAAAGTTATTTAAGTGCCGCTGCTGCTAGTGGAGCTAACGGTGCTAATGGTGCTGGACTGAGTACTACTGATGCTGATGTTGAGCAATCTGTAACTATTGAAGAAGATATGCAAAGTCAACTTGCTGATAACTTTAAAATCTTAGTGAAGTTATTAATGGTAAACCAAGTTCTAATGGAACTCTTGTTGGCGGACTTAGACAACTTTTTCCTAATCTTTCTAAGACTAATGCTTTTAATAGAGGTGTTCGTGAAGGAAGATATAATGAACTTGCTAATCTTTGTCTTCATAGTATTAAAGACCCTAAGCTTGCAGGTCAAGCTAGAGAACTCATCAAGCAACTTAGAAATCTTGGTTATGTAAGAGAACAATATATGAGAGGTGTGCCTAAGCCTGATAGACAAGCTGTTGAATTTAATACTGCTCTTGAAAGTGGTACTCCATTACCTAATAATGATTATTCTCATAAATACAATGACACTATCAATAGATTGTTTAATGTAAACAATAAGAAAGCTAGATAATGCTGATATGGTTGGTTGGAAGTGTGTTGATACTGAAGAGTTTAATGATATTGCTTCTGCTTTAGGTTGTACTAATAGAACTGATTGGAGTAGTAAGGGATTTACTATTAAAGAAATGGATGGTGATAAGGTTATATGTTTTAAGAATACTAATAGATACTTGACTAAACTTGCTGATGCTGTTGATAATGCCAGTGGTTTACGAACTGGATTTAAAGGTATTTTCTTTAATCATGGTATTGTTAGATATAAGAATGGTGAATTACTTAAAGACCCTCATTCTTCTGCATATAATGATTTGTTTGATAAACTTAGAAGCAATTCGTTGTTTGGAGGAGTTGCTAGTGAAGCTAAGAGCATCACTAATAGAGTAAATGCTGCTAGAGGTGTAAACACTAAAGCTCAGTTTGTTGGTGCTGTTTATTCTGAAAGTTTCGCTAAACGTCAACTTATGCAAGATTATAATAATGGTCGCATGGATGAAAAGCAATATAATATAAAGCTGAAAAATCTTGAAGACCAAGAGAATAATGCTTATTTTGGTAATAATCTTCTTACTTATAATATTTATAGTACTGATGAAACTGGAATAGGTAATCTTGCTAAAGTTAAAGAACAAGATAAAAGAGATATAGTTGCTGAAATTAATCAAGCTTAAAGCTCAAAACAGAGTTTACTGTTCGTCAAATGCTTTAATCCTATTAACTGGTCAATTATGGTGCTTATTATCATATTATGCCTGCTGATAATGATAAGAAAGCTAATACTAGAGACATATTTATTTCTGGTGTTGGTTCTACTATGGCAGCTAAGTATTTTATGAATGATACTCGTAATCAAGCTTTGTCTAAGATTAATACTGCTTCAAGTCTTAGAGGTGCAATTCATGATATTAATGGTAATTATA
>CYGL01000333.1_pt1 | contig 20516 bp, 45 predicted proteins | sample 485531 | NCBI WGS metagenome assembly CYGL01 (sample SAMEA3497897, study PRJEB9818) | human gut metagenome | reverse complement strand
ATAGTAAATACGGAGGTAACATATGAAGTATAGAAAGAAACCAGTAGTAATTGAGGCATTTAAATTTGATGGAGATTTTATGGATTCCACAGGAAACTACTATGTCCCAGAATGGATATTAAATACAGATTACAGTTTTGAAGAAGGAGAACTTTATATTAAAACACTTGAAGGTTGGATGCACGTTTCTGTAGGAGACTACATCATTCAAGGTGTTCAAGGTGAGGTTTATCCATGTAAACCAGACATCTTTGCAGACACTTATGAAGAAGTTGAGGAGGGTAACTAAATGAGCACTCAGTTTGTTATAAGAGCCTATGATACAGAGTGGGAGATGTATATGTATTATACAGCCGGTTTAACTCTCCATGCGTGGTCTTCTAACCCGTCATATGCTCAAATGTATCCCATGCGTGAATCTGCGGTAGGCAGAAGAGATACAATGATTCGAATTTTGCTAAAAGAAAGCAAATACAATAATAAGTATAGAAACCTAGAGGTTGTTCCTGTAGAGGTAACAGCTTCCCTAATCGGGAAGGTGACAAGGTGAACTTGTTTAAACCCCTAAAAAAGAAACCAGAACCGACAGTTAGTAATCGAACTAATATTATCCAATATGATGAAATGGGATACCCATTACGTCTTATTGGATGAGTGATGGCACTAAACGTTGGCTAGATACAAACGAAGAAGCGGAGGACATAGTTCTTAGAAGAACAATAGAATATGTACCGCTTACTAAACTAATTGAAGATAATGAGCCTAAGCATACGGAGGAAAAATAATTGATTAAACTAAAGGAACATAAATATCTGCTGTGTAAAAAGACATTTGTGCAGGGAAGTCATACATTGTTTGTAAAAGGTAAATACTACCCTGTCGAACACATTGGTTGCGTGAGTTATCTAACAGATGAATTAGACCAACCGTGGGATCAGGAATGGTATAATAAATTAGTCTACAGAGCGTTTGAACCAGAAGTAACATCTGAACCAGAAGTAACATCAGAGGTTAAAATACCAGTTAGCAAAGTATTAGCTAGAATCATGGTTTCATCAAATATGGTTGAGCTTGAAACTTGGCTTAAAGCTTACCGAGAAGGTTATAACGATTGCAGGGAGGAACAGGAATGGACTGGTTTAACTTTATAAAAAAGAAGCCAGAGCCTTACGTATACGAAAGAACAAACATCATACAATATGATGAAATGGGATACCCTTTAAGACTGTTTCGAATGAGTGATGGTAGTAAACGTTGGCTTGATACAATTGAGGAATCGGGAGATGTTGTTCTTAGACGGACAACAGAGTTCATTCCGTTAGAGAAACTATTAGATGAGGGTGGTAGAATATAATGACACCATATATTACTATGTTTGTTATGTTAGTAGGAGCACATGCTGTAGGAGACTACGCACTACAAAGTGAATATATTGCAAGAGAAAAAACAAGAGACCTATACGTGTTATTTATCCATGCAACTATTTGGACTTTTACAATTGCTATGACAGGTTACCTAATTGGTTTGACTATTACATTAGCACACATTTTACTTGTTCTATGGTTACCACACTTTGTAATGGACTATCTCAAAGCACAAAGTACATGGTTTCCTTCAATAGTACCAGACCCAAAAACACAATTAACAATTGACCAAACAGTTCATTACCTTCAATTGCTAGTTCTATTAATAGTCACAACATAATCATAATTAAATTGCATAGAGGAGTAAGACATGAAAATCTTTTTTGACACAGAGTTTACAGGATTGCATAAAGACACTACACTAATTAGTATTGGAATTATAGCTGAAAATGGTGTATCATTTTATGCAGAGTTAAACGATTACGATGAAACACAAGTAGACGAATGGTTACAGGCGCATGTGCTTGATAATTTAGTAGGGGAAGAAAACCTACGAGAAGAAGAAAATCAGTACTATGGAGACACAGCATATATTGCACAAAAACTACAGGAATGGCTAGCGCAGTTTAATTCTGTAGAAGTATGGTCAGATTGTCTTTCATATGACTGGGTTCTATTTAATCATTTATTTGGGGATGCACTCTCTATACCCAGTAACGTGTACTATATTCCCTTTGACATCTGTACGTTATTTAAGGTTAAAGGCGTTGACCCTGATATTTCTCGTGAAGAGTTTGCGTTCCTTCTTGGTAATGGTGAAACAATAGAGGGTGTAAAACATAATGCAATGTGGGATGCCTTGGTAATTAAAAAATGTTATGAACGTTTGGAGATGATGTAAATGAGTAAGATTTGGTTTACGTCCGACACACACTTTGGACAAGAACGTACTTTCAAATATTCTATGCGAGGTATGTATTTTGATAATGTAGAACATGCTGATTTAGCTATGGTAGAACGGTGGAACGATGTTGTAGATGAAGAAGACACTGTTTACCATTTAGGAGATTTCGGTAACTTCGAAGTAGCTAAACAGCTTAAGGGGAACATCCGTTTGTTGTTTGGTAACTATGAACGTGAGGGTAGAGGCGGTTTTATTACCCCCAAACAGGAAACTTATTTTGAACATGTCTATAAAGACAGTCAACTTGCTACTCTTGTTGATGAGAGACTGGTAATGGTTCATGAGCCTTCACATTTAAGTTATGCAGACGATACTGCTAAGCGGGGTTATTTCGGTTTGTTCGGGCATATTCACGAGAAGCAGAAAGTAAAACGTAATGCTCTTAATGTTGGTGTAGATTTGCACAACTTTACCCCAGTTAGTCTAGAGACTGTAGAGTTCTATCGGAACGCTATTCAAAACGTGTACAATGCAGAATGTTTCGATAACTTTGAATTGGGAGGACTGCGGGAATGAAAACATATGTAATTTCAGACATGCACTTTAATCACCACAATATTTGTGGAGAAGATGGCTTTGTAGAAACAAGGCGCAGGTTTGCTGATGTAGATGAGATGAACGCTTACTTAATCAAAACATGGAACAAACGGGTAAAACCGGAAGACACTGTGTACCATCTAGGTGACTTTGCTATGAACCAGAAACCAAAGGATACTCTAGAGATTCTTCGTAAGCTAAACGGTATCATTATCATGGTTAAAGGAAACCACGACAGTACCAAGCTTTTAAAAACAATTAATCGGGATGAGGAATTACGTGAACGAGTATTTTGGAGTGATGTTGGTGTAATACTAAAGCAGGAAAGAAAAATCATCCATTTAACACACTATCCACTTATTATTGGTAGTCGAGGAAACCGAGTAAACTTACATGGACACATTCACGAAATGGCTTATCAAGAACCTAACTTATTAAATGTAGGTGTCGATTCACCAGAATTAACTTTACATCCTTTTGGGACACCATATACAATTAAAGAGTGTATTGACCTGATTGAAGAAAAGGAAAAGCGTTTCAATGAGTCCGGCTTAACTTATACGAAACATGGTACAATAGAATGAGACCGACATACGAACATGTTTTAGGAAAGAGGTACCGCCCTAAAAAGCGGTACCCTAAATTATTAATGCGAGAAGTCATTCCAACAAGAGTTTACTATGATTACCCTCGCAGGCTTCCTTGGGAACCAATAGACCCTCATGCAGTTAAACACAAATACGTTGAGTTTGTATTTATGTACGAGAGTAAGCAGGTTACTGAACGATATGACTGGTATGCGTTCTTTCGATATTTTGAGAAAGTAGAGGACGATTAATGAGCAAGGAGAAAGCGTTCGTAGTATCAGATATACATGGTATGTATGATGAATTTATGGAGTTATTAAAAAATTGGAATCGTGAAGAACAGGAATTGGTTCTTTTAGGAGATTATGTAGACAGAGGTCTCCAATCAAAAGAAGTTCTAGGTTTTGTTTACGAACATATGGCTTCTGGTGGCACAGCAATTAAAGGGAACCATGACCAAATGCTATTAGATTTCCTTAGTTTCCCATTAAGATTAGAACCAGATTATGAGGACTTGCAAGAGATATACTCAGTGTGGTATTATCAAGGAGGTCAAGAGACGGCTAATTCTATTCTAGGAACTAAGACAGCTTCTCTTAGCGCCCTAGCGTTGCGTACAGAGCTTCTTAATAACTCTAATGTAAAAGACACCTTGGAACTCTTAGAACCTTACTACGAGTTCGGTAACGTGCTATTTGTACATGGGGGTATTCCAAGATGGAGACAACCAGACTGGAAAACAGCAAAGGAACACGAAATGCTTTGGACTAGACCAAATCCATTACAAAAGAACGAAACAAGTAAAACTATTATTGTAGGACATACACCTACAGTTAACTTTCATAGAGGCAATAACTGTGATATTTATTTAGGAGACCGTACAGTCTTTATTGATGGTGCTTGTGCCTATGGCGGACAGTTAAATGGCATTGTTGTAGATAAAGACGGTAATATTCAAGAGAAATATTTTGTACCGAAAAAACATACTTAGTTGTATGTTTTTTTATTTTATTGTTGACTTTTGTAAGGCTTAACATGTATACTATATACATGGAGGTGAAAACATGTTAGACAGATTAAAGAAGCGGTTTAACCAAAAACTAGATAACTGGGCATTTTCTCGAGTTGGGGAGAGTCCTCTTATAGGGGAACCCCTAACAGTCACCCGTGTATACCAACAAGTATTACCTTACAGAGTAAGCTTAGATGTGAGTGTATTTGACAGTGATGAGCTTGTAAACTTACGAATGTTAGAAGCTTCACATAAGTTAGGAGAAGGACTGCTAAGAGAAGGTGTAATCAAGAAGGTCAAAGATGAAGTACACGAAATAGAACCTATTAGAACCATTATATTAGAAGCATACGTTGCAAAAGAAGAGGGATAAGAGAGGTAATTGGATGTGGCAAAAGAATCGAAAACTGTGACAGTACACTATAGAAAACACTGCAAAAATATAAACAGACCACAATATGAGAGTGATTTTACTAAACGTATAAATGAGCTTGAAGCTATCGGCATAGTTGTTCAAGACATCTATTTTTCTAAGTCTAGTGAGTCTGTCTACGTAACGTTTACCCTAGGAAATCGTAACGAAAACCGTTTAAATTTAAAAGGTAAACGATACATTGGGCAGTTTGCTATTTCGAGTCACGAACGTTTCTATGATACGACAATCAGAACATTTAAGACTCAGAAGGCAAAAGATGCAAACGATTTATTTAAACAGATTTTGCAAGAGATGAACACCGCTTTAGCTTATGAAAACAAAATCAGTCAGTATGTTGTAACTATTGAGGAACGAGAATTAGAGGCACTCCGTATAATTGATAAACTGGGAAGACAAAAACGTGGGTTAGAGGTGGAGCACAAAGCTTTTGTTGAGCAAAAGAACTTCCCTGTCTTCTATATGGAGTATGGTTATAAACAAATATTAAAACTTATTGAAGATAAAGCAACGAACGCTATGTTACTTTCTTTGCGATATAAAGGATGTATTCAAGATTACAACGAAGGTATCAATAGTCGAGGTAAGGTTACATTAACCTCAATTGGAAAGCAAATGCTATTGCAATATGGAGAAGACCCAAGTGATACATTATGGAGAGAGTTTTGTCTCCGTAAAACATTTGATTTATGGGATAATGATTTAGATAACATGGAAGTTGAGGAAGACACGTCTGCTACTATTGATGTTCCAGTAGATGAAGAATTAACTAAACTAAAAATTTCCGAAGATTGGTATACTGCGTTTGACCTGCTGTTCTATAAACTTCAAAAGAAGGAAGCACTAGTCAAGGACGAGCAGTTCTTATGGAAAGAACTTTTAGGTAGTTTTATTGAGTCTCATCTGCCAGAAACCCAAGAATTTATCCATGTAGGATTTGTCCCGAGTAGCTTACTAACTACTATTTTTATCGGGGAAGATAGTGACCTAGAGGGGGCTACCATATATGAAATCTCTTGTGCAAAAGAGGTAATAAATACGTCTGACTATATCAGTGTTTCTTACTCTGGTAAGAGACCTGTAACCTTCTTAAGTAGCATCGTAGAATGGATAAATGCAGACCATTCAAAATACCAAAAATCATTCTCAGAAGATGACTTGCGATGCTATTTACAGCTTAAGTTCCTAGAACAATCAAAGACTGTTTTAACTACTACAGAGTACTTCTTAAATAGTGATACTACAATGAAGTTATCTGCACAAGCAATTCCAATTTATATGGAACAACGATTGAAGAAGAAAACAGCATATTCTCCGGCTTTAGAAGACGAAAACATTACAAGAATGTTTAAGTTGTTATGTAAACTAAGTAAAAATCAGGCAATTATAACAAATCCTACGGATAAGAAACGGATACGATTAGCAACAACAGGTAGTTCAGATGCTATTTTCCGTTATGTTGAATCAGAGATGCTATATGTACGAGATAACATCATGTATGAAGACAAAGCAGAGTACCCGATTGTACAGGACGTAGAAAAAGGTTTGATTACTTACATTAATGTAGCTTCCTTATTATCTGTACAATAAAAAAGTTACCTAGAGTGTTGACAGATGCTCTGGGTTTTGATATACTTTAGGTAACAGGTAAGGAGGAGCTAAATCATGGCAAGTGGAACAAAGGAAGAATTTGTACAAATCTGTGACCTATTACAGGAGCTGTATGACTTAAAAGGGCATCACACAAGATTCCATCAGTTTATGTATCATGTTAACCATGAGTTCTATAGACGTATTGGTGTGGACTATGCGTATCGTAGAGAACTAGGAGCCATATATGTTCAAGATATGTTTAATATAGAAAATCCAAGGTACATTAATTTTTTACAAAGTGAAATCCAGAAAGCGAAGGAGGAGCAACATGTGTAATTGGTGTGAGGGTGGAGAATTACTTTATAATTTAGAGGACGAATCAGGCGGTATTGGTATAGGTGTAGACCATAATGTACTGCGTGCACAGTTTAGCTTTCATAGTTACGGGAACGTTCGTACGACAATGACCGCAGAGGCTAGAACATTTATTAAGTACTGTCCGATGTGTGGTAAGTATCTTAAAGGGGTATTTAACATTGGAGATTGGGTTCTCTATTCACCGGCAGGACTTTATGCAAGAAATGAACAACTAATGGGTGCTAACTTGGTAATTACAGGATACGATGAAGATAAACTTGTAGTGGTAGTTCTCGGCAAAGATGGGTTAAATCCAGTAGATGAAAAACGCTACTCAGTACTACCAACAGACCTTATTTTAAGACAGTAACGAACCGGGCGTGTCACATTAACGGTATGTATAGGGTGTGGTTATCCTTAGCCCTTATCTAGATAGTAACCTCCGCTGGTAGCGGACAGGTCTAGGTAAGGGGCTTTTATCCGAGTCTAATCAAGTAAGCTTTCAGCTAAGGTGTGTATCTTAGACTCTATTCACGCACACCGGAAAGGAAATATATGGATTTAGGAACAAATGAAACAGAGAATCGTATTACTCTTCTATTGGACTATACAAAAGACCATCTATACGAAATAGACAATCGTCTCAAGATGGCTTACTATAAACCAGTCTTTTATGATGCGCAATATGACCAATTGATTATCCGATTACGCTTTTCTATCTATGATAAATACACAGTTGAACGAGTCCTCATTATTGGCAGTAATACCATTGACTATTACATGTTAGCTACTGATGAATATTACCTAGCTAAATATGTAGGTGAAAAGTTACGTGCAGAGATTGACTATTGTTCTTCTCTTGCAGATATGTTTGAACGCCAATCAGACAAGAAGATTCGGCTTAAACGTAAGTATCAGGAAGTCAAGCGCAACACCCGTGTTTTACCACGTAAATTTAAACCTCATACAGGGAACCAACGAATGAAAGGGAGAGAGAAATAATGTTAAACATGAAATTATTAGACTACCGTATTACCAGTGATGCAGACAACGTAACAGTGAGACGAGTAGTTCGTAATGAAAAGGGCGAAGTTCTTTATGATAAAAAGGGGAAAGAAAGAACTTCCCTCATCGGTTACCAAGGAAATCTTACTAAAGCATTGCACATGATTCAGCATCATTGGGTACTAGGTGGGAATGGGAAAGATGTTACGACTATTCGGGAGTACCAAGAAGCTATTGAAGAAATTACTGAAATCGCAAAACGTGAACTCGATTTAGATGAATCGTTTAGATAGGGAGAGTCACTATGTATAGAGGGTTTATTATAGAAGAGAAGGAACTATACCCCACTTGTCCATTTTGCGAAGAAACTATGAAAGACGAGGACGATTTGTATCACTCTGGAATCTATAGCTCAGATAACGTGGAGGAGGGTGCAATTTGGGAAACAACGTGCCCAAGCTGTAATAAGGTCTTCTATGTTAGAACGCAGGTACATTATTCTTACGAAACGTTTAAAGACGAAGACCATATTTAAGGAGTGGATATTTGTGCATGTAAAAAGTAAAGACTACATCAAGCATAACCAGTTAGTAAATACAATGATTATGGAGTGCGAAAACCGTTATAAAGAGCGAGGTTTATTTATGATAAGTATAAACCTAGACGAGGAGTATAATATACAAAGGTTGTATACCATTTTAGAGATGCACATTAGTGACCGCCCAAAACGGGAATTAACAACAGCTATATTCGATAGAAACCAAATATTATTGTATTTCGATGAGCATGAAAAAATACCCGCTCAATGTAGACTTCTAACAACACAAGTCTCTGAGAATGAATATCAGCACCTAATGTGGTACTGGGAGTGTGTTAAGGGAATCATTGAAAGCAAAATAAAATTAATGCAGGAGCGATTATAATGTCAGAAATGGAAACACGTGTAGGTAAGGTACGTAAGCTTACAGAAGCAGAACAGTATCAAGCAGTTAGCTTGTTTACACAAAGTAGAGGAGAGCGACCTAGTTATTATGATAGTGACATGGAGTGGTTTTTAGAAGAGAATTATGATAGCTATGTCAAAGTAGGGGATGACCTTTATCATGCGGTCGAACAAACTATTTTAGATAATGATGAAGTGTCCGTGCTTACTCCTGTGGAAGGTGAGCCAGACATGTATAACTTTTTGTTTACCTTCTATAATGGGGGAACCTGTTTTAGTGAGATGCTCGCAGATGCAATAAAAAGAGAGAAAAAATCCTAGTAAATACTAGGATTTTTTTATTTAAAGTTGTTGACGTACTGAAAGGTATCTGATATACTATGAGTATAGAAAGGCAAGGGGGAGAAGATATGCTTAAATCATCGAATTTAAAACATGGAGACACTATTAAATATTTGTCTAGTACCAATGACAAGTTTATAGAGAATAAAGTATATCCAGTATGGGTAGTTGACCATAGTGGGATTCCAGTTGTATTATCAGAAGAACAGAACTATGTATCTGTCATTGATTTAAACCCACAGAACTGGGAGAATAGTAAAGGACAAGTAATGGAAAAGATTAACTTGAATGAAGTAGTTACTGAACTAGGTGTTAATAAAGATGATACAGAAGAATACACACGTGCCTTATCTGATACATTACGAGGATATATTCATAGTGCACGAGAAGAACAAGGTCTATCTCAACGTGCATTAGCTACAAAGGCAGGCATTACACAAAAAGCCATTTCTACATATGAAAACGGGTTAACTGTAATTAGCTTACCGTCCTTGTTTAAGATTATGGCTGTGTTAGATATAGAAGTAATAATTTCAATTCCGGGGGAGTAACAAGTGACCGTTGTAAATAATACTATATTAGATAACCTGTCTTTTATTAACATGACAGAGCGTGCTTTACTACTACACAGTTATCTGTATTATGAATTAGATGCAATTATAATACCAGATTATCAATTTGACCAACTTATGTATAGGATGGTTGAATTGAAAAAGTGGGATGAGTTTAAAGAATCGGAATTTTATGAAGAGTTTAAAGACTTCGAAGGTGCTACCGGTATGAACTTAGATTATGATAAACACTTTTGTCGTAAATGGGCACATATATGGGGTCTGGATAAGGACAAAACAGGAGGAAAGAAAAAATGAGTAATGAGTCTTTAGTAGGAAAATGGATGTGTGCAAGTGATACAGATGTGGAAGTTTGGAGAGCAGGTTCTTATTTCGACACCAAAGAAGATGCTATCCATGCAGGTAAACTAGCTGTAGATGCAATTAGAAATGGAAAAACTTTTGTAGAGGAGATTTGGGAACATGTAGAGGATATTTTAGGTTTTCTTCCAGAAAAACCAATTAATAGTTTTGCAGTTGGAAGAGTGGCTCCGGTTTATCTTCCTGTAGATATTGAGTCATTATTGGAACGAACCGAAGAAATAGTCTATGATGAAGTCGGAGAAGTTGCAGATGAATATTATCTAACAGATGGAATCCCAGAGGAAAAACAAGAGGAGTTACAATCCTTAATTACAGATTGGTTTGCTAAGAATGGTTATGAGTGCCCATTCACTAAGATTGTGGACATAGAACCAGTGTATGTTTCAAGAGAAGACTCTCTATGTTTAGTTGGGGTACGAGTAGATGTTAGACCATCGGAAGTACTCGAAGGAGGCTTCACATGTACCACTCGTGTAATGAAAGTCCGAGAAGAAGACTTGAAAATTACCGAGAAACAGATTGAAAACCGTAGCAAAGAGCCAGACTATCTGTTTAAAACTCGTGTGCTAAAAAGTGAGTTGGATACGCCTCTTTGGGCATTCTGTAAAGATAACATCACAATGTATTCACTAGTGCGGGAAGCATATATAGATTCAAAAGCATTTGAGTTTGAAAATAACATTAAGATGTTGTTAGCTTTACATTATAATGAGCAAGCTGACATGTTTAGTAATAAGATTAAATCCTTAAAGCTAGATGAAGAAATTGGAGTTGGTGCATAATGATGTCAGCAGAGGAGGCTTATAATAAGACTGTTGAAAAAGAACAGGAAATCGAAGAAGAGTTAGTCCAAAATTCCGTAGACTTTATTAAAAATAAGGTACTACCTAGTATTAAGGAAGCAGTGGAGCTAGGGCAATACTGGTGTGTTATCTCTGACATTAATATTAACAAGCAGGAGGTAGAGGCAGTTAACCGATTTTTAATAGGAAAGGGCTATTCAGTATCTGTCCAAGAGAATGACTATGTAACTTATCTGCAAAATGCTTTGGCTCCACGAGTTAAATCACTAACAATAACATGGTTGGTAACTGAACCTAGCAATAAAAAGATTGGATTTCTTACTAAACTATACAATAAAATAACAGGAGGAAACTAGTATGAAATACATGGCGTTTTACATTGCTGACTTTTTATACCCAGATGAAAGAATCGGGGACTTATGTTTTTTCTATAACAAAGACACTAACATGTTTGAGATGGCATGTGACCCGGAAACAGCATATGACCCTGCTGTTGTCTGTGCGATGCCAGAGTTCTTACTATTCAAAGTTCAAGGAATCGAGGAAGATGGAACGATAGAACCAGTAGACAAAAATAAATTTTTAGAGGAGATTAAATAATGAAATTACGAACACTATTTGGTGGAAATAAAACTGCACAGGAACTAGCCAGTCAGATTGCAGAAGTACCCGCAGATACAAATATCATGGTAACAAAATTACCTTTAGACGTGTTCTATGCACTACCTTTTGAAACATCACAGGTTCTCTCTTGGGGGGAAATTATAGAAAAAGCAGAGGAACTAGAGGAACCAGATTGGGTAGATAATTGGGGAGAAGGAAGTCCTTTTGTGTATTGCAAGTCTAGTCAGACAGCGTTTTATCGTGCAAACCCTACAGAGAGTGACCTATCTGTGGCAATTACATCTGCGGGTGTAGCTGATAGAGACACCGTAGACGAAGCTTATTTAACCGTACTTTTAAATGGATATGTTCCTGTGTCGTTTCATGATATTGGTGTAAATGACTTGAAAAAACTAATGGCTTCTACAGATGCTATTACAAAGAGTAATGCGGTAGTATCTGTACAAGGCTTTGAGGGAGCATTGCCTGTAGTCCTTGCAGGTTTAATTGATTTACCTATTATTGCTGTACCAACTTCAACAGGTTACGGTATTTCAGCAGATGGTTACACAGCGTTAAATACTGCACTAACTAGTTGCACTTCTGGTATCTCTGTTGTGAATATCAATAATGGTTTTGGTGGCGCATCACAAGCTGTACGTATACTAGAACAAATAGAAAAAGCTAGGGAAGTCTTCTTTAAAAATGAAGAGCTTCAACTTGTAGGAGGTTTATGATATGCGAGCATCAGTTGAAAGTTGTTTTGATTTTGTGAGATACTACGAAGCAAAAGATTATTCTCAGGATTTGCGGTTTGCTAAAAAATTTGGTTATAAGGTTAGTCGGAAACCGGTTACATTTGATGTTTTTAAATTTAGAGAAGGTGATGTTGTTGAAGTAATTGACCCTATGCTAATGATTAAGCATTATCCTTCGGGTTTATGTTCTCTTGAAGATTTTAAGGATTGGGTGGTAGGAAATGGTTGTGCTACTACGGGTTCTGATGTAGTATCTATTGGTAGGAAGTATGTAATTGCGGAGGTTAAATACCCAGAGACGGAATATGAGATAAGATGGAACCCAGAAGGTATCCCCGATATATATGTTTATATTGACCGACCAGATGAATTGGAAAAATTGGATGTATTTGACAAAGTTCGCTGTTCTGTAAGTAAGGATGTTACTGTCAGTGTAAACTATTTCAGTCTTAGACCAGTACCTACTAAAGAGGATTTGGACTTAAACAAACTAAGTTCAGAGGATTTGGCTAAATACACAGAGCTAGTTAATGAATATGATAAGGTTATTAATGCACGAGCGCACCAAGCCCGTATCGAACAAGATATTCTTGATTTGTTCAATATACCTCATCGTAACAAAGAAGAAGTTCTAGATATGATTAAAGAGAAAATGGAGGAAGAATGATGGGATGTTTTGGTTATATTTGTCCAGTATGTAACACACAGATTGTGGGTGACTGCTTTAATGGTGGGGAACTTTGTCGGTTAAAACATATCAGACAGGGAAAGTTAATTGGAGAAACGGTAGGACACTACAATGAGTATGGTGGTGTCATGGAAGATAAGGACTATAGAGGGGAAGACCGTAAAGTGGATGGTACTCCAAACCCCAATAGTCATTCTGAAATATGTGATTCAGAGTTTGGTAGGGCGGATTCTCACCATTTTGGTTCTAACAAGATACTTCCAAGTGGAGATATTTTATCTACAAGTTACTTATCTTTATTCGGTATCTCATCAGGGGATGCGAAGTATCAATTAGTAGAATATTTACAAAATGGTATTGATGTTGACCCGATAGCTAAAAACTATGCTAAAAGACTAATTAAAGCAGTCAAGTATCTTGAACTACAAAGAAAAAATTTCTACGATGCTCCTAGTGAGGAAAACATTGCAAATGCACGTAAAGCAGAATGTGATGTGCATGTCCTAGTCGATAACGATGATGACAAAGACTATAAAAAGTTTAGGGAAGCTATGCGGGAATTGATTAGTGTGTTACCTGTTGCTCAGGGGAGTTCTGGAACCATTGCAGTACATGAGAAGTGTTATCAGAGCTTATCTAAGGAAGAACAGGATAAGCTACCTTTTAGCTTACCAGACCCAGACCAAAGTTGGGGAGAAGTAAGAGAAGAATTTGTTTAAAAAAATATAGCAAGTAGTGTAAAAACTGCTTGCTTCTTTTTATCTTACATGATATACTTTAAGTATAGAAAACAAGGAGGTACTTGTAATGGAATTTAAAGCTACACCATTTACACGTAAATTAGAAGAACTAACTACAGAGGAACTATGTGCTTACGCTAAGTATAAAAAACAGCGTGAATATCATGCAAAGCTAGCTCAGGAACAACAAGAGATTATACAGAGACTAGATGAAAAGATGAAGAAAGTATTAGTGGGGGAGAAAACTGATGAATAACTTAATTGAACTTAACGGTAAGTATACCGATGCGAAAATGTTTATTAACACGGTGGATGAAGGCACTATCGGTCAGGTTACAACAATGATTAATGAACCAGTAACAGAAGGTGGCATTGTTAGAATTATGCCAGATGCACACTATGGTAAAGGTTCTACAGTTGGTACAACAATTCATTATCCAGATGGTATCAATCGAGTTGTACCCTCTATTGTTGGCGTAGATGTAGGTTGTGGTATTATGGTAGCTCAAATTGAAAAGCCAGAAGACACGACAGATACCGAATGGGCTAAATTGGATGCAGTGATTAACAAAGTGGTTCCTTCCGGGTTTAACATTAGAGAAACTTTGGACGAACTTCATCCTACTGTACCGAATACGATTAAGCACATGTTAGAATCTATGACGTTTAAAGGTGCAACAGAAGAACCATTTATTGAACGTGTTACCTTGTCTTTAGGTACTTTAGGTGGTGGAAACCATTTTATCGAATTAAGTAAAGATGACGAAAACAATTACTACTTGTTAGTTCACACAGGTTCCCGTTCTTTAGGACTTAAAGTAGCCCAATATCACCAGAAGAAAGCGGATTTATACCATGAACGTGATGACAAAGGTTTAGCAACTATGATTGAGACACTTAAGCAAGAAGACAGACAGTCAGAAATCCAAGAGGCTATTAAGAATTTTAAAGCTGTCAATGTTAAACCGCAATTGCCATACCTAGAAGGCTCCGCAGTGGATGACTATTTAAACGATATGCAACTAGCACAACGTTATGCTTACATGAATCGTAAAACTATCATTGATAAGATTGTCTCTAACATGGGTTGGAATGTAGTTGATTTATTTGACTCTATTCATAATTATATTGATGTAGACTCCAACACTATTCGTAAAGGTGCCACAGATGCACAAGAGGGTGTTAGACTTGTTATTCCTTTAAACATGAAAGAAGGCTCCATCATCGGTGTAGGAAAAGGAAACACTGATTGGAATAACTCTGCACCTCATGGAGCAGGACGTGTATTGTCTCGTTCTAAAGCAAAAGAACTGCTTGACTTAGACGAATTTAAACAAACAATGTCTGGTATCTATACAACATCTGTTGTTCAAAGTACACTAGATGAAGCACCAAAAGCATACAAGAATGCTGACGAAATCAAAGAAATCATCAAAGATACAGTAGATATTCAAAAGATTGTCAAACCTGTATATAATTTTAAAGCGAAATAGAGGAGGACAATTAGAAGAAGCAAACTATCAAAAGAGTAATTAGGTATAAGAGGAGAGGTTATCATGGTTATTTTAGCAGAAGAAACTGTGGCATTTAATTTGGGACTAAGAGATACCATCTTTATTGGGACACCAGAACTTGAACGTGTTGTACGGGAGCATTTTGCAACTTCTGTAGGCAAAAATGGCATACTTGTTGTTTCTAAATTGGAACAACTAGCTGAGTTTTCTAAATTATCAGGAAAACACGGAAAAGATTATGCACTAGGAATTATGCTAGGTTATCCACCAAAGTGTGTAAACTGGTTTGTCAATAGTACTATGGAAGAGCATATAGCTTGCAAAGATGCAGATGGAGGTTCATTTAGTTTTAAGTGTCCAGAGCATTTATTTGATTATGCAAAAACCTACATGAAAGAGAATCATAATGTAGAGTTGCATTATAATACTCCGCTAGAAGACATTTTTGTTATAAGAAACGATATATTCCTATGGGAGTAATACCTAACAAGGAGGAGAAACAATGGCAGTAACGTATTATTTAGAAAGAACCGACAACCGTTGGGTACCAGATAAAGCAAGAGGGTTAACTGATTGGCGGTTACTTGACTATGGAAACGGGGATGCTTATATTAAACTTTACCCCGAAGAATACCAAGTAATTGAAAAGGTAGATTTTAAAGGACACATTCGTATCCTAGACTCTTACAGGGGTCGTTCAGCATCAGGAGCACATATACTTGTAGAGGGTCATCCTTGTGGGGAGGATTTCATTGCAAATATGAGTAGTGTTAATTTAGTAGACTTAATTACTCATGAAGTAATAGAACAAGGAGAAGTTACAGCTATGTTTACTTTAGCTAAAAAAGGCTCAAATTACTTTGTTCAATATATTGGGAGTGCAAAGTAATGGAAAATGATGTACGTTGTGCTAGTTGTGGAAGACTAGTGAGTGAATTAGACTGTGACTTCGATTACACCTTCGAAATCTGTTATAGCTGTATAGACAAAGACATAGAACTACAAGAAGACATGGCTATTTATGAAGAGCAAGAAAGGTACAGTGGTGTATAATGGAGCCAGTACGCATTGTTAACAAAGTTTTTAGTATTGCGGAAGCTAGTAGCTTTATAAGAGAAGAACACCCCTACACTGTACGTTTGTATGAAGTGATAGATTACAGTCCTTACGCTATTATAGGTAGGGACATTCATACACGTAAGGTAGAAGTGTTCCGTCCGCAACAAAATAGAAAGATTTCATGGGTATAGGGGGAATTAATTATGGCTATTGTGCCTTTTTGGGGACATATTGCTAAAAATCCAAACAAAATAGGAAAAGAGTGTTTATCACAATGGTATCCTGCATCATTCACCGCCTTAGAAGGTACCATATCTTTCCCTACATGCGAACATTTTATGATGTATAACAAAGCTATTTATTTTGGTGATTTTGAGACAGGAAGTAAGATATTACAAGTTGCTACACCTAAAGAAGCAAAGGCATTGGGGAGAAAAGTGAAGAACTTCGATGAATCTGAGTGGCAACTTATTAGAGAACGCATTGTTTACTATGGAAATTTTTATAAGTTTACACAGAATAAGGAGCTATTAGATTTTCTGTTAAGCTTTCCGAAGGATACAGTATTTGTTGAAGCTAGCCCTTACGATAGAATTTGGGGTGTTGGACTAAAAGAGAATGACCTACGTATCAACTACCCAGAACAATGGCAGGGGCTAAACTTATTAGGTAAAGCTCTTAGTAGAGTTCGAATGGACATAGACTTTTTAAGCGGAGAGTAGTACACTTTAAGTGTAAGCTACAGATAATAGCTGTCTTAGAAATCATGGAACCGGAGGTGCAAGACATTTGAAACTAACACTTAGACAAGTTAGAGACATCTTATCAGTTGGTGACTCTTTCCGAATCTATATTAACGACTTTGACGGGGAACCCTATTGTGCAGAACAGTCGTGGTGTACGGAGTTTTACTCAAAAGATTTCCCAGAACAATTACTGGACTATGAAGTAGACTATATCACATATGACAGTGAAGACTACGGTGCTTGTATTTATATGTGCATTTTTCTAAAGGAGGGATAACATGATTTATATATACAAGCTAACAGGTGAGCGTTACGAACTATTAGACACGGAGAAGACTCCATTGTTTGTAGTGGACAAAGACGGAAACTCTCGTGAAGACGGGGAAGAAGTCACATACAAGTTAAGACAGGTGACCGGTAGTAAAGAAGGAGAAATCACTTATGTAAACAAATGGGGAATCTCCAACTTCTATCTGCAAGACCCATTAAGTACGGAGGAAAATTAAATGAAGTATCTAATTTATGTTTTATTAACAATCGAGGGGGCATTCCTATTATTTGCTTCCTATGCACTCGGATACGGAGTATACTGGGAGTTAACAAATGAAGCAAGTAGACCTACGCCTTGGCTCGTTATTATACTATGCGCAGTCGGGATACTAGTGCTAATTGCTACATTTATTCTACAAATAATCAATTTCAGACAAATAGAGAGAATGTAATAAATTTTAAGGAGGAAAAACAAATGGAAAACAAAAAACAAGAAAACTGGGAAGAACGCTTAGAAGGCGCAAAGTATATAGGGAAGATTATCATGCAAGGTAACCGAACTACTATTACGCTTCAAGGTATCGTAGACGAAGAAAGCCTAATGGTTATTCTTGGAGGGTTCCATGCAGAAGAGATTTATTCTCATACAGAAGCAGATAACCTATGGATGGGTATTCGAGCTAGTCACTTCGCTGTAGAAATTGGTACGATTGAGCATAATCTAGAGTACTTAGGGCTTGATAACTTAGGTGTTACAGAAGCCTTACATCACGTAGAGGACGGTATCTACGAAGGAGAGTCCGCACAGTTCTGCTTGGTAACAGGTAACCATAAGGGTACTCGAGTTACTACTATATGGTTATTAAAAGACACACTTAAATTTTAGTAGTTAGGAGCATTAGCATGAAGAAACGATACAGATATTACACATATAGAGGGTTCGACATAAACCTTAAGGATGACACCCTTATTAATGGTAAACCTTGTATACGTGTAATTGTGAGATATAGTGACACACAGGCAATCTATGATGAAGAAGTCTACTGGAGGGGAGAACCTATGGATGTAGTCAAGGCGCTTGTCCAATCTTCATTAGAGGCATACCTATATAACCTGTATGGACATGAACCAGATTTTGTACCCTATGCAGAGAAAATGGTTGTACGTAAGAACTAATAAAAAGACCTCATCCCTATCAACGGGGTGGGGTTAGTGTAGGGTGTTGACTTTTAGTGTTGACTTTCCAAATTTCTAGAAAAAATTTCTAGCTCCCAAAATTTATACCCGAGGGTCGAGGGTGCCCTGATAGCCCCACCCCTAAATACGGTCGCAAAACCACGGGGTGGGGTTAACTGGTATATACCTATAATATTGGTCTAGCCTTCTTCAATCTGATATTCTAACTCGTCAATTACTTTTTGAAATGCTTGGTAAACTTCTTCAGAATAGTCTTCAATATCCATTAAATCATTTTGTAAGTTTTCTACCTCTTTCAGTAGTTTGCTATATGCTTTGCTCGTTTCCATTTTTAACACTCTCTTTCTTTTGTTTTATTTATCTTACAAGTATAGAATACCAAAGTTATTGCTTATTGTCAATAGAAAAGATTAAATAATTAAATAATAATTTTATAGCCCGCTTTTAATACTGTACTAATCTTACAATCTGGCAAGCCTAGCACCTCCCTAGCAAAGCCTGCCCGCCATGCTTCTTTACTCACTAGCCACCTAACGCCCTTATTTTCTACTGTAAACACTTGTAAGCCCTCCTTAAGGTATTTATATATAAAGCCCGTTAAAACCTCGCTACGGGCTTTATATGACGTTGTATTATAGTTTAAATTCTTGAAAATCAGATGCTTCTAATTTTTCCCGTGTTCTGCTGTTGTCTGCTAATATTTTAGCTTTGTTTGTTTGTCCTACAATTTTACCATCTTTTACCATAATAACCGCACTTGAAAAGGTAGGGTGTTCATACATGGTAAAGCCGTATTGTGTAACGTGTTTTCTAGTGATTTGTTTTCCCTCTTTCTCTAGGTAGTCAAGCGCTTCTTTCATTAGTTGCTTAGTCATTTTTAATTAGTCCCGCTTTCTGTAATTTCTGGCATTTGTCTTGCTACGTCTTGTAGTGAAAGGTGTGCTTTCTGTAATCGGTCTAGATGGTCAATAAACCACTGTGGCGGTCTCTTATATGCCGTTATAATTAGAGTGGTTTCGTTTATTTCTTCTTGGATAGCTTTCATTGCAATTTTTACATTTTCCATTTTAGTCAGTCCCTTTCTTGCCCTTTCTTGTGTGAGTGAGGGGAAAAGCCCCCTCACTATTATTACATTTTTATTGTTTATTGTCAATAGACTAATCTAAAATTCTAGTGTGTCAATCGTGTTAGAAAACACCTCTTCGATTTCCTCCGCTTCCTTGTCTGTAATAAAGCCCCCGCCCTGTAAATCGTTGATAAGGTCAAATAGTGTATTGCTTACGCCCGCTGTAAAATTGATTAGTTCCTCTTTCGTCCAACCGTTTTCCTTACGTGCTATAATGCCGTTGTAACCGTCCTTAAGCTGTTTAATTATAATTTCTTTCATTGTTAAGCCCCTCCCTTATTCTGGATAACGTCCCGTGTCTGCTAGTGTGTTCCCGTCTTCTTCGTCCTCGAATTGGTCAAAAAATCCCTCGTTTTCTAGTTCGTCCATGAAGTCCTTAAATTCTTTACTATCTAATAACTCGTCTAGTGTCTTGTATTCCATATTTGTTTCCTCCCTTTCTTTATCTTACAAGTTAAGTATACAATAGTTATTGTTTAATGTCAATAAAAAAGTGTAAAATAACACGATTAAATTTTTAACTATGAAGTTCTTCCCTAGGGAAGTTTTAACCACCTAACCCCACAAACCTTGGTGCAATAGCATTCCTGTTTTTTGCCTTGCACCTCGGTTTTTAGTTTAAATAACATTTGATTAAAATAAAAGCTTATATACTTGATGGTCGAGCACATTCAGAAACAGCGCCACAAGATACATAGAAATATAGCCCCGTTCTAACGTCACGTACACGGTATTCATATGCTAGCGTGTCTATGCTTACGATTTGACCAATCCAATTTCGTGAGCCGTTGTTACCTCGTACAAATTTACCTACTGTTAACATTCTTATCAATTCCTCTCTTTTATCTGTATTAAGTATATCAAGTTTATCTCTTTTTGTCAATAGATAAGTGTAAATTTTTTGTTTGGGTAGGTCGTACTCGTTTTCCTTGTAAGGTTT
>CYGL01000332.1_pt1 | contig 20563 bp, 36 predicted proteins | sample 485531 | NCBI WGS metagenome assembly CYGL01 (sample SAMEA3497897, study PRJEB9818) | human gut metagenome | reverse complement strand
CTCCAACGCTTCATGACTTGCTTTCAAGTTGTTAAAGTTTGTCTGCAAGGTATCATGAGCTGATTTTAAAGTGTTAAAATTATCCTTTAGTGTTTCATGATCTGCTTTTAATTCATTGAAATTTGTCTTTAGTGTGTCATGGTCTGATCTAAGAGTTGTGTACTTATCATTCAGATCTTTATATTTATTTGCAACATCAGTTTGCAAAGCTGTAATCAGTCTATAATGAGTATCAAGCACATTGTCAATTTCTGTTTTTGCTGCCGTGAGATTGTTTTGGACTGTATTAATCTTCTCAAGTAAATCAGACTGAACAGAGTTAATTCTCTCGGTTAAGTCGTTGTTGTATTTTTCAACTTTGTTGTTAAGTGAGTTGATATTTGAATTGATAACATCAATCTTTGATTGCAAGTCTTCTCTGATATTTTCAACTGTTTCAGTAAGTTTTGTTACAGCGTTGTTGATGTCAGAAGTCTTTTTATCAAACTTTGTATTAGTGTTATTAATCTGTTGCTGCAATTCTGCAATCCTGTTTACAAGGTCATTAAAGTTGTTCAACGTTGTATCATCAAGTCCGCTTAGCCGCTTCATAATTTCCGCTATCTGATTATCATGCAACGTGAGATGTTTTTCATGGAGTTTCAGTCCCTCGTAGCACAATGACTTGAACTCATAATAATCTTCTGAAAAAGATACAAGCCATTCGTGGAACCAGTATAACCATTCTTCAAAAGTGGTATTCGGGATTGCGATAACTCCTCGTGTTCCCAAAGCTGAAAAACTCGCAATCTGTCTGAAACGTATTTCCCAGTTATTGTAGAACCAATTCTTTTCAAATTGGTTTAAATCATCAATCACGGGTTGTTTGTACTCTTCATTGTTTTTGATCATGGTATTGATACGTTTGATTATCTCACTCCATGCATTCTGAAACTCTGTATCTTCCATTAAATGCTCCTTTCATCAACGTAACCTAATATTATAATTTAATAATTGTTGTTTCATAATTTAATTCCTTATAATCGTGTTCAACCTCTCAACCATTCACAACGTAACGTTGTAAAAGCGTGACAATGTTTCACCGTCACTTGCTTTTGCATTGCGTTGACGTGAGAACGGTTAAACGGTCGGTTTCACAACTTGTTTAAATACCTGCTGTAATATCATTTTCTGTTCTGCCGTTGTTAGATCTGATATATGAGCCACCGTCAGTTGAACCACCAAAGATGTTGATATTACCGTATGAGATATTGTGGGCCATAGTACCATTGGAGTTCATAGCTCCACTTGCTTTCAGATTATTTACAATTTGTTGTAGCTGCCACTCCAATGCTGCAATTCTTTGCACATTGTTGTTATGCTTTTCCAACAGTTCATTGTATTTTGTCTGCAAGTCATTTTCTAAGTGCGTTACACGTTCCTGAAGATTGGCAATATCTTTGTTAATCTGTGCGATCTTGTTATAAATATCCTTGAGTTCTTTTTCGATTTCAGTCAGTCTGTTTTCAATAGCCGTTAGTCTTTTATCGATAACCTCCATATGTTTCTCTAAAAGTTTGATTGCTTGATAGACCAACTTTTTAAACTCATTATAATCATCTGCAAAATGGATTGCCCACTCATGGAACCAGTATAACCATTCTTCAAAAGTGGTATTCGGGATTGCGATAGCACCTCTTGTACCTAAAGCGGAGTAGCTGGCAAGTTTCCTAAATCGTAAATCCCAATTATGATAGAACCATGTTTTTTGAAACTGGTTAAGTTCATCTATGGTCGGCTTGGAAAATGAATTATCTGATATTTGCAACTGTTCATTGATTTTAGCAATAATTTCCGCAAATGTAAGGTTCTTGTTGCTGTCTTCACTCATTGTTTGTCACCTCGTTAATGTTTTAAACTTATATACCTTATTATACAACAAAAAACCGCCTTGTAACAACAAAGCGGTAACAGACCCCTCAAACTCACGTACCCTTAAACGAAAGAGCCCATAGTGTATTTACAAGGAGCTATGTATACAAACAACAAAATAACCCCAGTTATCAACTGAATAATGTTTCGGAGCTTTGCGACAAGCTGATACCCGACTTGCATAATTATAATGTTGTTTGTTTAAATTTATTTTATCATAGATAAGATAAGTTGTAAAGCCTATCGTTAAAATCAAGTGTTTTTGACAATAGCATTTGTCTGTATTATAAATCTTCTGTAACTTCCTCTATTGCCGTGATGTTATTAATATTAATCATTACAGTGTGCTTATACTGATTTTCAATTACTACAAATTTATTGTATTTAATTTCTATTTTCGCAACTTTTCTTATCGTATTTATTGTTTTACCGTTAGCAACGTATGAATAGTGCAAAACATAGTAATGCTGTTGTGGTACATAACTCATAATTACTTTTCCTCCTCGAACATAATCTCTTTGTATAAGCGTAACATATTAAGTTCGTCAACCTCAATATCAGTTGAACTGTTTACTTTAACAATGTCAACTTCAATGCACCTTTTCCAAAATGTTGCAATATCTAATGTATCACGTTTAACATTTTTGACTTCCAGCTTTTTATATGAAGCTGTTCTGTTCTTGTAGTAGCGTTTAAACGGTAAAACATTCGGGTAAGTTTTTGCTCGATAACATTCATCACTTTTTGCATATTCATAACAATGTGACGTATCAATACTCATTAAATTTTTAATCAGTTTCGGTACTTCATCAACTGAAATGCACATCTCTTGTCGCAAACGTTCAAATTCAGTCATTCTCAATTTGCAAGTAACTCTCTTACCCATTAACTGACTGATCGTCGTATTGTCAACAACACCTTTTAAGGTGTAACGATTGTAAATGTTATACACCTTGCATAAGTTTCTAAGATATTCAATATTTACACCATTGCCTTTGTAGTACCAAGGTATTTCAGCACATTGAACTTTCTCTGTCCTAACCTTCCCTGTGCGTTCTTCGAACATCTTATCAATTTCATCAACCCATGTCATAACCATTTCTCCTTTAATTGTTATCATCAGTAAATACCATGCAAAACAGACAAACAACACTTACAAAAGTTAGAAACAATGCCCCATATAAAGTTACATTCACTATCATGTTTAATATCCTTGACCAACCGAACAATTGTATGATAGCCCTAAAAATTGCACCTGTTGTATATAATGGTAATGCTTTGCAAAAGCATGTTACACCGAGTTTCCTTAATTTATCTTCCATTTTAATATTCTCCTTTAATCAGTAAACACCAAGCAAAACATACAAACAATAAACACAATGGTTAACGCTAAAGCTAAATATAAACAGCCATTCATCATATTTTCAAATAATGATTGGCTACCAAACAAGTCAATAATAACTTTAAATATAGTTCCTGACGTATATAATGGTAAAGCCCCACAAAGGCTTTCCGTTGCAAGTTTATCTAATAAACGGTCCATAATATCTCTCCTTTATTCATCAAGTGCTTCAAGTATTGAAATAATAAGAAAATAAGTTAAGACAAATAATAACAATGCTAATATAAATCTAGTTAAAAATACTGTTGGCCTGAATGGTAAGATAATGCAACATAAGTACAATAGATATTTGCATACGCTTATTGCTTTCCACAAAAATTCTTTCATATAATCACTCCTTCTCATTTATCAAAACTAGGAATATTGCAACAAGAATACTTAACCCGATAAAACTGATTAACGCTGTCACAATTGGTGGTAAAAACGTGCAAAATATCAATGACCCCATTAAAAGCATAGCGCCAACCCATTCAATAATAATATTAAACCGTTTCATATTTTAACTCACCTCTTAATCAGAAAAGCTACCAAACCATTCATCATTTTCTCGTCTTATTCCCAACCAATCATCTATTTCTTGTTCTTCTTCAATTATCTTATCTGTTAACTTATTGGTTTCGTCTAAAAAAGTCATGTACGGTATCATCATCAAGACCATTATCGTTTTTCAAACATTCAATAACATCTCGATATTCATATAAATATTCGTGTGCGTCTGCAATTGCCAACAATCGTTTAAGTAGTTCTTTATCAATTTTTACCATTTTGTTATTCCTCCTCACGTCTTGATTTTATTATAGCTTGGTGCATATCGAAAGTCAATGATTTTATCGAATAAAAATAAAAAGTTCCCGTCATGTATTGGGAACTAATTGGAACGATAATGAAATTTTAACTCGAAAGGTTTTTCTCCTTTCTTGTTTATAAATTTTATATTGTTGTTGATATATTATACTTATATTATAACAAAACCATTGCATTTCTGCAATGGTAATTTGAAAAGAAGATGATTATATGAAAAAATACCAAAAATAAAGAAAATGAATGGTTGATAACATATGCTGCTATGGTTATATAGTATCAAATTATGATGAACTTGTCAAGAGATCAACATTAAAAATAATCCCTCATCTTTTGCCTTATCCCACAAATTAATGTACAAGCCATTTGCAAATGTTTCAAGTTGGTTTACAAGTTGCATAATCGTGTATGCTCGCCCTTGTGCTTCGCTTTTGTTGGTTCCTTCCCCTGTACTATCACTCGTGCTGTCGCTGATACCTTTTGCACCTTGAACGCTGCTAGCAAAACTGAAATTATAGTCCTTCGCTGGATCTCCGGTATTAAGACTAAAATTAAGTTCATTTTGCGGCGTATCTGCGTTGCCGGCAATAGAACTTTCGCTTGCGTTACTTGTTGAATGAGCCGTGTTATTGCTTGCACTGTTTGAAGATGTCAAGTTGGTAACAAAGTTCTCGTTGTCGATAATCATTTTCTGATACTCTTGGATATACAAAGGAAGTTGTGCGTCAAGAAAACCTTGCAACACCACAAACCAACTCATAGGGTTTTCCTGTCCTATTTCATAAGTCCAAAAATGACGTGTGAAGTTCTGTAAAAGTTTGTCAATGATTTTAAGATTAAGTTCTTCGTTGTCAGTAAAGTTATGCGGGAGAACATTAAAATCTAAATGTTTTTGATAAAACTTCAACGCATAATTTGAAATAATCTGATTAGGGCTTACGTTCTTGAGATAATCAAAAGTCCGTGCGTCAACGTGAAACGGATTGTTGTAATCGTCAGTATCGATAATATCAAACTTATCATACTGTGTTGTTGCGTCAACGTCACCTGCAAAGGCACAAAGCATTGATGAAAGTTCTACTGTGTACTTAGCCATTAATTAGTTTCCTCCTCATTTGTTTTGTTTTCTGCATTGTCAATAGCGTTGTTGGTATTTTCCTTAAGTTTGAGAAGATTTTCCACACTGTCTTGATTGAGTACGGCTTTGATGTTGCTTCCGACAACCTTGTTAATCAACTCAAGCTGTTTGTTGCGTGAAGTAAGATAAATGTTTGCGCTTGCTTCTGTCAGTTGTGCGTTGGCGTTGGCTTCATTTGCAACAAGTCTTTCTTTCTTGTCAATTCCGGTAGTGTTAATACCAACCATTGTTAAAAACTCATCAAATTCATTGTTAAAAGCGTCTTTGAGGGTAGGTAGGTAGTTAGGTGTTTGCAAGTTTGCAACTTGCATAACATCATTAATTGACGTCATATCTCCGTCAAGTTCAATGCATGGAGTTCCGTTCATCACACCAAGGAATACGTTCTTTGCTGTCAGATTTTTATTCTTGGAAAATAAAACATATGGAGTTTTCATCTGATTAATATTAAATTGCATGGTGGCTTTAATGTGGGCCAATGTTTTTGCGACACGGTCAATCAATTTCATGTCCGTAAAAACGTTAGCTACCCCACCGATATAGTAATTATATTTGTTTGACATAAGCACATAACCGTTCTTTGCCGTATTGACAGTTGCTTGAGTAATCTGCTTCAACTTTGTACCCGTTCCGTCAGGTGAAGTGATCGTCGTTCCGTTCGGACCGTCAAGCAAAGCACCAATGTTTGATACAAACATACCGTTTTGTTCTTTCTGATTATACGTACCGTCAATATAAATGTTGTCTTTATCAAGAGCGACTACCCGACAATAGCCGTATTGACGTAACATAAATTCAAGAAAACAACTGTCTAATGTTTCAGGGGCATTCTTATATGTTATCAAATTCAAAAGCAAATTACTCAAATAGTCTTGATAAATGTTGTAATACTCACTTTCGATAATGTGAAAGTTTGTTCCAAGTAGAGTTTCATCTGTATTTTTTCTTCCTTGTTTGCGTTGAATTTTATAAATTCTCCGTTCCATTTCGTTAATATCTGTCATTGTTTTACCACCTTTCAATTCTTATTATACTAAAAAAGTCGGTCAAAATAAATGACCGACTTAATTAATCATATGTTAGTCAAAGTTACACATGATAGCTTTGGAGTTAAGCGACTGTACAAACATGAGCAAAGTCTTCTGATTTGCAAAAATGTTTGTGTAGCGCTTCTTAGGATTGTTGATCGTTGATAACGTCAATGGAAGTTGATCCCACGCTTGAAGTGCGTCACGGTCAAGAATGATAGCACCAACTTTTGACCCGTCTAGAGTCTTTGTAGCGTCAGTTGCGTTTGGCCTTGCAAGAGAGCCTTTTACCAACACGGAACCAACCGGGTGATCTCGCTTGTCAACATAACCGTTGTCAATATCGGCTTGAACTACCGTATGATCTTTGTTGTATTCCCAAACATCAGGAATTTCATCAACTTCGGTAATCTGGACTTTCGTGTTTCTAAAGATTTCAGGGTTAAAAGCATTCATCAAGAAGTCAATATCCATATCAACTGAATATTGAACCGGCATAATAACCTCAATATCTTCAACCATGGTTGCTTGGTTTACATGATCGTAATTTGAATCTCGTCTGAAATACTTGAATTTGCGTGACCATTCCAAAATCTTCTTGCCAAGGTCCTTGATGTTAGTTACCGTATCTGTACTGATCATCTGATCCGCAATCGGCTTAGCAAGCGTAAGTTTCATATTATAAAACTCGTCAAGCATAGCACCGTTTACCAGTTGCATAATTTTGCCGTAAACAAAAGAATTAAATTGCGTAAGATTTTGGAAATAAATAGTATCAACAGTATCTTGAATGGTGTTCGTGCTTTCAATATCAAAAGATGTTGTATAAGTGTGGCCGACAATACGCCCAAAGTTCTGTGTGAAGGGGTTTTCAGCACCGTCTACAAGGTCAGGGCGAAAAACCTTAGGTGAAATTGTATCAAATACAACGCTTTCCAGTTTGCCACCATAAGGGATAAGTCCACGCTTAAAGCGTGAAAGTGGGTTTTGCACCTTTGCTACTTTGATAAACACATTTGCATACTTTACGGCAATTGAATCCATATAGTCGGATAATTGCTTAGGGTTTTGTGTGAAACTCTTCCCCCATGGTGTAAAGTCTGAACCTGCTTCATATGGTTGCAAGTCAAGCCCCGCTGTTCCAATAGCGTCGTTGAAAACATCAACGTCTGTTACACCTGCTTTTGTCGTTTCGTTGATAGCGTTAGCAAGTTTTGAAGTTGCCATTTATTTAATCATTCCTTTCTAATCGTCATAAACATTAAGGTTATCCAAAGCGCCGTCAAGTTTATTCATTTTTTCGCTTTCGCTGTCGCCTTTTGGTTGCCTTTGAATGCTGTCATACATGAGCTTTGTATTGGCTTGTTTTACACGTTCCATTTTCTCATTTGTTTTTTCCATTTCATCAATAGCTGTTTGAGCTGTAACCACAATGTCATTGATTTTGTCTTGGACTGTCTGCATTTCTTCCAAGTGGTCCGCCAAAATAGGAATAGCCTCATCACCAAGCGAATAAAGATTGCCAACTTCGTTTACAACGTCAGTTGCGTTAAGTTCTTTTAACTCGTCAAGTTCCACGGATTGACCCTCCTTTTAATCTGCCTGTTTTTGTCCTAAAATACCCTCAATCGGGGAGTTGCTCCACATACGTTGTACTGGGTTGACTTCTCCTCGGTCTCCATTTACCGCTTTTTCAGGACCATTTGTATATTGCTTTGTTCCTGCTTGTCCTGAATTAAGAGTTGAAGAACCTGCAATTGTACCAACCGTAACGCTTGTTGGTTTCATGTTCATTTCCATGCGTTTATTCCTCCAATATCAAAAATTAACTTTTACAAAAGTAATTATAACATAAAAAAAGGTGACTATCAAACGTCACCTCTATTTACTATTTATTTAATTTCTTTTCGACTTCATCTTTCAAGAATAAATCATAGATTTTAGGCAACCACTTGTCAATCTTTGCTCCATTGAGTTTCAAATTGGCAATGCAACTTTGTGAAAGCCCCAAAAAGCCAATAATGGTAAAACCAAACTTGAAAATGTTATATAAAATATAACTATCATCATGTACTAAAATCTGTAACGCCTGCAAAAGCAAAGGCATTAGTGCGTAACTTGTATTTCGCAACATACCCGATATTAAAGTTGATGAATTGATTGCTTTATGCTTTTTCAGACGATATGCTACCGCTAACATGGTATCAAAGAGAACCATAATAAACAGTACTCCACTGTCTGAAAAACCGTTCATGAGATATTGACAAATTTCACTGTACAAAATTAAAACTCCTATTCTGTGCAAACAATCTTATACTCTGTACCGTCAACATTTAAAGTACCAACAAGAGTGCATTCAATATCTTCTGTTGCGTTCTCCGTGTTAAGTGATATTGTGACTGTGATTTTTTCGTCACCCCGAATGACTGGAAGATACCCTGCCATTTCAAAATTTTTGTTTTTCAAAAAATCTTGATACATATATGCTCCAGTCTTGCTTTCGCTTAAAATGTTGTTTTTACTGTCAAGTAAAAAATAAGTATTGTTTTTATTCATAATATTACCTCTATACTATAATTTTAAATTATTTTATTATAAATTTCAACCCGTTAATATTTACTTCTTTTGTTTTAAGGTTTACGTTCCAAGGCTCCGTTGGCAAAGTGTACATATAGATAAGAAATAGATATGCTGTTTCAAAATCTTCTGCTTTGAATAGTTGCTGCCCGTTTAAATATACTGTCATGCTTTCCTCCTTAATGGAACCATGTATCAAACAATTGTGGCTCACTAATTTGATTGATTAGCGACCAGCAATATGTTTTAAGCGTTTTTGCTTTTTGCGTATTATTGATTGCACCTTGAATTATATCTTCATCTGACTGTGCCAAAGCAAAAACTGAAAAAACTGAACTTTCAGTTGGCTTATATTCGCTGCTGCTTAGTCCAATTGAGTTGTATTCTCCAACATTGATAAGTGCTTGCGTTAAGTCTTTCGTTATCATGGTATCATAAAACATATTGTTAATACCAACATAATCGTTTTCCTGTATAAAGTCAGGTATCGTAACTTTTTCGATAATTCCCGTTCTCGTCTGTCTTAATGGGTAGTTAAAAGGGTATGCATGATAAAACCAGTTAACTTGTGAAAGATTAATCGGTTTTCTTGTGTTAACATAATAAAACTCAAAGTTGCCGCTACCAAGTATAAAATCTTGTGCATACATATTATTCTCATTGTCATTGTAATTATCACACTTGAATATGAATAACCAATATTGATTATCATATAACGGTTTAATTGAAACATAAATTCTATAATCGGCTGCTGCTATCGAAGATACAGACTTCTCATTAGAAATATCATAACACGTAAACGGAGCAACAAGCTCTCCCGTTCCCGTAAACACGCCGTCATTTTCGCTTAAGCCCTGCACTTCACTATCAATTGCAATGTACGGAATTTCACTCATAGCCTAACCTCCCAAGATCATTGCGATAGCTGCCATACCAAACAGATATATCAAAACAAGGATCGTTACTACAATTTTTGCTTTTTTGTCACTCATAGCTTCACCTCAAATTCTATATTGATAAACATGATAGTTTGAACCCCACCATAATGCATAATTTGATAATCTTGCAGCTAGTGTTGACTTCACAACACTTGGAGTTGACGAAGTGCATTCTATTGTTGTTCCTTTATCGTCAATGATAAAAAGTGTGTGACCGTAGTCACCTAGTGAGGTGCCAATTCTGCCAATGATTATAACATCACCTTGTTTATAATTAGGTGGCGTTCTGTTGCGTACTGACGTATTCCATACAAGCGAATATCCATATTTTCTAACCCAAGCATGAAGCGTTTCGGTATTGCATAAGGTGTTATCATTGATACTAAGATACTTAGCTACACATTGAGATACGAATGCTGAACAATCAGAATATGCTTTATCGGTGAGTATTCTTGAACGTCTTGTTTGAGAATATATGGTGCCTGCTGCCTGACATTCATTGAAAAGTTTCAATGCAGCTTGAATGTTCCGGCCACTTGGCACCGCTGGTGGTCTATCGTTGTTTCCTCCTTGACCGTCACTTGATCCCCAGTTCTTTCTTGTCTGATTAAAAAATGACAAACACCCGTTGACTGTTAACAATTTGTTTTTTGTATAGTTACTTGGCTGTTCCGTGCTTGGATTATCTGAACTCCACGAAACGTGTTTATACCACGCTGAATAATTAGCGATACGATTACTGATAGTATCAACCCCCCGTTCAAAGTGGTTAAACCATGCTCCTGTCTGCTGTTGCCAACTTACTTTGCGTGAGTTGTGAATGAACTCGTCAATCGTGTAATTATCAAATTCATCTGCAAACTGTCCGCCTGTTGTGTTTAACCAACTCTGCAATGGTCTAGATGTGGTGAGAAGTGAACATTGATATTTAATGCTTTCCTCGTCAGAATGCGTCTTGTTATAAATATATATCTTCTCATTAAGTGGAGGATACGAAAACTGAACCAATCCCACACCAAAAGCATACGATGAAGAAAAAATAGGTTTTCTTCCATATTCGGTGATCTTAGGATCAAAGCTGCTTTCGGCACTCATATTGTTCATAAGACCAATAATGCTTGTTTTGTTCCAACCTAATGATAATAAAGTATTTGCAATCATATTGATTGCTTTGCTTTGTTGCATATCATCACTCCTTAATAATTAATAACTGACATTGACTTGAGCCGTTTGAAAAACATTGCTCTTGTCTTAACGTCTGTAAAACACATCTGATTGTGCATTAGACAATCTCTTGCAAACCAGTATCTTTCGTTGTTGATTAACGGGTAATCAGGTGTAACATCATCATATGTTAATGCAAACTTGAGCTTGTATTGCAGATCTACTTTACGTGATATGATTGTAAGCCCGTTTTTGGAATTGAAGTACATACCAAAATATTGATTATCCAATTTGAATGTTGCTTTGTACTCGCAATCATTATCCAGTTTATGAAGGTAATCAGACAAGTTACCTGCAAACACATTATCAAGTGATGATGAACCGCCCGTTTCAACCATTCTAGACATTAAAGCTAACGGAGTTTTCATTCGTTCGTTGTCTAATTCTTCGCTTGTCTGATACATAACAATTTTAATTGACTTATCTCGATATTTAGTGATTTTTCCTGTCGGAATAACCTCAAAATCAATAAAATAACAATTAAACAGATTGGTTGAATTAGCAAGAAAAACAGCTTTATATTTTGTAAAATCACGAAAGATAGTCATTGCCAAGTTGGTGTACATTGATGTTTCTTTTTTAAGTTCTCTGTTTTTTAGATCTAAAAATTCGTCATAAATAATAATTTCAACGTTATCATATGACGTTGACTTATATTTACCCGCCGTGTTTAGTGAAAGTAAATAAATAACGGGTTCCCCGTCTGCCATAATAAAATCTTGTTTCAACCCGTTGATCTCTGCAAAATTTCGGCTGACGGTTTTGCCCGTTAACTTAGATACCAATTGCAAATCAATCCCGATAGTATCAATTTCAGTTTGGTATCGTCTTAAATAAACAGCTTTCGTTTTGTGTGCGCAACATCTTTTAATTGTATCTGCAAATGCAGATATTGTTTTACCTACACCACGTGCACCTAAAATAAAAGTTGTACTATAATCATCTTGAATAAAGTCATAAATATTAATGTATTTGTTTTTCTTTTTCATGCTGCACCTCAAAATCATGTAATTTTTTGAGATACACTGTCGCCTTTTCCAAGTCCTCCTTCCCGTTTTTAAATTCATATCGTTTTACATATTTGTATACATTGCCTTTTAAGAAGCCCTTGTATTCCTCATCAGATAAAAGACTTTCCTCGAAAACCTGTAAAAGGTCCTTACCGTCTTTGCCACAATAGCGGTCGGGCTTCACAAGATCTTCATTGCAATCAACTTGTTTTATTTCACTATTCAATGAAATAAAATCTTTCCAAACTTTGTTTAATTTATCTATGGAATATTGTAATCGTTGCAACTTTTTAGTATATTCTTTGCAATCTCTTTCTTCATTATATAATCCTTGGATATATGTTGTTGACGCTTGCAGAAAACGCTCAATCTTATCTAAAATATCTTCACTTTTTGGTATCATTTTGTTACACCTCTATTATAACACAAATTAAAGTTTGTCATGGTTATCCCAGTTAATATAGTTGTCAAGGATAATCTTTCTTGCAACTTTAAGATATTCGTTGTATCTGTAATGCGAAAATTCTAAAGTGCTTGTTTCTTTAATTGCCTTGTCGATAAGCATTTTTGCCATTGTCAGATCCATTAAAACACTGTTTTTCTTATCTTCATTAATATACATTTATTACACCTCGTTTAATCATCACGTTCATCTTCGCATAGATATTTTATAATTTTATATTGTAAGTTGAACTTGTCAACTTCTGTTAATAACTCGTTAAATCGAACTTGTATCATCTCTGCAAGTTTAAAAGCCTTGTCTGTTTCTTTTTGCTTAATCATACCTTTTAGTAGGATAAAGAGTTCATCATCTGACAATTCGTTATTTTTCATGTTTATATAATTCCTTCTTTCGTTTTTCTGATCTTTTATTCCATAAATAATCTAACATTCCCAAATCAATCTCAATATCTTGAACTGAAATAAGACTTAACGTTATTGCATTCTCATATACCCAACCTAAGTGTTCGTCTGTATCTTTTTCAAAACACTTAAGAACGTTGTTATAATCTTGGCTAAACTTGGCAAATTTATTTTTCAGATCCTTAACAACCTCATCTTCATTAATCTTCATTATTATCATTCCCTCTAATTACGTCTTTGATAATTGCGTTTTCAACCCATACTTCGTTAAGCCTATCTTCCAATATACTTACAAGTTTAAGTGCTTTGCTTACTTCGTTCTGCTTAATCATACCTTTTAATAAAATGAAAAGATCAACGTCTGACAATTCACTTGATATTTTATCGGCACTCAATTTGATTGTTTTTTTCTCAAACATTTTTTCGCCATTTAAAGTGCGTGTACCTAAATTGTCTGCTTTAGAGAAAAAATCATTAGTCTTTTTATCATCAAAGTTGTTCTCGTAATACAAATCATAAGCAACATCAAATACCGCTTTAAGGCTAAGGTCATAATCAGTAATTCTTGCAATTGCAAGTAACTCTTTTAATGTTTCTTCGTTAATCTTCATTATCGTTATCCACCTCTTCTCTTGCTTTAATTAAAGCAACTTTATCATTTTCTGCCTTAACAATCCTGTTAGTAATTACATTGTCAATCTCAATTGTTACCAAAAAATTTCTCATGTTTAATACTCCTCCCTGTTAATTGTTAACATTTCATCAATAAATTTGATTGCTTTTTTGAACTTCTTGTAATCTTCATCAAAATGTTTGCTGTCCGTTACATATTGTAGGTCATTGCCGTTTTTAACTCTGATACCAAAAATCTTGCGTGCTATTTCAGTAATGATACAAACATCATCAAAAGATCCGTTGTAATATCCACCTTTGATATGTTTATGATTATATTCATGACCATAATGTTTTAACAATGAGTTGTATTCACTCAAAACAACAACGTTTCCTCGTGGTGTAAAATCAACGATAATTTCAAGATTTTCACCTGTTGACTTGTATTTATCATCTAGAACAACATCTAACTTTTTCAAGTTGTCCTCATCATAAATCATGACAACAAAAGGCAAATCACCGCTATTATCAATCTTTTCCATTACGTTATCGATCTTTTTCTTCATAGTTAACTCCCTTAAATGTGTTATTCTTTTCAATATTGTAATTAACTTTTTCAACTTATGCTTGATATAAAACGTATCTGTATCGATATATGAAAAATCATCAGTTTCATCAAGTTCTGAAAGTAATTCTTTAAATTTATTTTTCATCAGGCCACCACTCATTGCCTTCGTTTTTATCATTTAGAATGTCACGCATAAATTTGTCTGCATGGAGCTTAGCGTGTTGCATTCGCCTTTTATTAAAATCATTCCATTCTTTGGAGTTGCTTTCGTAATAATCAATCGCCTTAAAGAAAAACAAGATCAAAGCACAACTGATTAATATTACCAAAATCATAAAAGTTGCTACTTGGATTGTTGAAATAATGTTGCCGTGCAATCCTGTTGATATTAAAGGCTTTAAAAGCATTCCTGAAACTCCTGCTGAAACAATGAGTGCAATACCACCAAGAGCTAACATTACACCAAAGCCAATAAGAACCCAAACATTGTTGCTTAAAATTGCTTGTCGCTTATTTGCCTTTTGAGTAATCTTGGCAACTTCACAAACACTTCTAAAGTCATATTGTGCTTTGAAGTATCGTACCAATGACATATAAACATCTTTGTTATACCCACGGTTATAATGTTGTTTTATCTCACTCAATTCAATTGTTTTGTGTGACAGTGTGTTAACATACTTTCGCTCAAGTTCAATTGTAATATCATCAAACAACCTAACAAGCTGTTCATTGTCTTTTTCAGTAAGATCTTTCATTTTGTTCTCCTCTTCGTTCCTTGTAAGGACCCCACACAAGATTATCAAGGCTGCAATGATCGATAATCTCATCTTTGTATTCAACGTGAACGTTATTCGTGTACATCTTCAAAAGTTCTTCTTCTGTTTTATCTTTGCTTTCATTACTGAACAAAACTAATACCAATTTTGCAAGCAAGATTGAATAATCATTACCGTTTTCAAAATACACATGACAGATTAAACCTTTTGAATATGCTTTTGGCATAATCCGATAAAACTTGTCGGGATCCTTAGGGTATCTTCTTAAAAACTTTCCGCTATCTGTAACAGCATATCCTTTTGAAAAAGGAATATCCTTTACACGTTCGTTTTCCTCAAATGTATATACTTCTCTTTTTGCTCTGATCCTTTTTTTCATTTTTAAAGTCCTCCGTCAAAGTCTTTGCTAAAATCTTTCAAGCTCTCGTTATTGTTGTAGTGACCTAAGCAACCCCAAATATCAAGCACTTTATCACGGGTTGTGTTATCGATAACACAATTCCTAACATCAATCTCCAATCGATCGTACAAGTCACAATATGGTAATGTAAGATACACCTCATATCTATCTTTGTAAAGTGTTTCCTCTTCGGGATTAAGATATGGATAACAAATATCATTATATGTGTGATTATTGATAATGTGGTGCTTATGAATTTTCACCTTTTTTCTTGAAACACTGTCATACGTTTCATACTCTGTTTCAATAAGGTATTCTTGAAAGTTACGGTTTCTGTTAGGGAATACTTTTTTGAGTTCTCCAAGTGGAGTTTTTGTAGCATATAAATGTTCCATTAATTTTCCTCCTTAAATTCCAAGTGCGTTTTTAACAAATTCAAAGTTGCTAATTACTTCGTTCATTTCATATTCAAACTCATCTTCACCTAATGTATCAAGTAATTCATATAAACACTTTTCGTAAATATCATCATAATTATCGTTGCACGGATTGACCATACATAATGATAAAATCATCATTAATGTTGCTGGTTCCACTTCCAGTTGCTCTTTTCCCATTAAAATTCCTCCTCAATCATATCAACGTAATCAAGTTTAAGTTCAAGTAAACTTTTTGAAAGCTCCTCAATGATCTCTACTGTTTTGATAACATCATCTTCACTTGCAATTTCATGCTTTACTTTTGACAACATCTTTTTGTTAGTTGACAAATACTTGTGATATGTTTCTGCATACTTTTTCATTGAATTGATTATTTGTTCATTCATTATTTTTTCCTCCACGATACCCAAATCTGATTGTTTCATCTTCAACCATGTTAAGAAGTGACCTAATCTCGCTGGCTGTTAACGTCTTTTCAAGATCTTTGTAAATATTGAAATATGATTTTTTGTAACATTCAACATCTCCTTTGTTTGGCATGATACTTGCAAGCATTAATAATTTTGCAAGCGTACCTTTATTTACCATTACTTTTCTCATTATTATTTCCTCCTCGATTATCATGTTATAACATTATAGCTTGGTTGTCAATAGATTTTTCATCTTTTTGTAAAATGCTTTCAAAAATATCAACTGGGCTGCTGAACCCATTCTTGAGCACCTTGTAACTACTTGCAAAATGGAAGCCGCCATGAACAAGATATGTTCTCTTGAATGGTAATACAATCATCTCTTTGTCCTTATATGAAAACCATTCAATACCATGTTGTGAAATTTGATTAAATACTTCATTTCTACCTTCTTGCTGAACGCCCGCAACTTTAATAATTGTACCTTCGATACAATCATTTTCGATATACCTTTTGGCACCTAAATAGATTGCTTTATCAAAAAATGATTCAATTTTCCAATGTTTAAACTTGTTATCATCATATCGAATATTCATTTCTTTACACATTTTAGCGTAAATTTTATCTGCTGCATTACATAATGATTTGTATTGTTCCATATTGTTTTTCCATAATAACTTGGCACTCTTAACAAAATCTTTGCCTTGTTTGAGCTTTGAAGAGAGTTGCTTCAATTCGTTATAATACTTGCCATTATAGATAATATGTGCGCTGTCGGTATCAACGTACACTGTTCTTGCAACCTTAGAATTATCAATAGTTTTGACAGTCATATATAACTCATTTCGTGCAATAGCTGTAATATAACTTGCAATGATAATATTACCGTGTTGTTCTTCTTTGTACTTCGGGTTTTCAACTTCCGTATATTTCATATTACCATTACTATCAAGAATACATAAAGTGATATAAGGGTGGCCGCATTCCGCAAGTTTTCCGTAAGCACCATTGAGAATTAATTTTGTGACCTATTTTCATTGTCTTGTTTCCTTCTTTGCCATACTTGACTTTTTGTTCTCCGAAGAAAGTTACGAACTTCTCAAAAGGCATATACAAAATACGTGGAAAGTTTATACCTTCGATAAACTCAAATTTAACATCATACTCTTGAGTAATGTTGTATAAGTCAAGCGCTGTAAATGACTTTTCAACACACTTTCGCCCGTCTGAAGTGATCGTTGTATCAAATGTTGACAAGTCAACGATTGCTTGCTTTGAGTTTCCCCGGCTACCTTTTTTAGGAAAACATGGAAAGTGTTTATCTTTAAGTTTCATCTCATAAATACGAACCTTGAATGTTGCAAAGTGCTCATACTGCTTAGTTATGTGATTATATCCGCTCTTAAATTGTCTTAACCACTTAATACATTCAAGTGCATTCATCTTAACTCTTACAGTTGGATCGGGGAAGTTATTTAACATTGACGAAGGATAAAGCGAATTTGCGTCAATGGAACAACCAAGCCCTAACTTCTTGTTGCCTTCGCTTGGCATAACAAGTGTAGTACCACCATAATAGGCTTTACGGAAATATAAATCATCTTCTTGTGTTAACCCCGTATCAAAGATTTTGCTATAATTCTTTGTTCCGTTTACATCATCTTGTTCTATTACCTTAACTTTAGTTTCCTGCGAGGAAAAAGCTCCCGAAGTCAAGCAAGTGCCGGTATCATACTTGTTTTTTGTTTCACGGTATCTCCCGGTGTATTTATCAAGTTTACGCTTTGGAAACATTGTGGGAAGTTCACTTGCAATTTTTTCTAGAATATAAACATCAACATCTGCATATTCAATCATATCTGCAAACTGTTTTGTTTTGGACCAATGCGATAATACGTGAAAACGATAATCTGCAAGGTCCTTACGCTTTTGCAAGCCGAACACTTTTCCTAATTTATCCAGTGATTGAGTTAACAATTTAAGGCTATCCTTAAACTCAAAAACATAATCAACCCCGTTATAATTCCAAAGGAACACCGCTGAATACCATACCCCAGTCGGATATATCGACGCTGCATGAACTGGTGTAAATCTATCGTTATCTAGCATTCTAGAGTAGAGCGAACTTGCGTCATATCTCAAATTATGAAAATAAACACTGATTTTAGTTGCACCTTTATCTTCAAGCAATGCATTGGCATTAGCGTTTTGACTTGCAAGTTCATCAAGAAACAAAGGCCACAAATTAACACCGTTTTTATCTGCTACAAAGTGATCTACAAAACGCTTTGTAAGTTTCATCATGCAATCAGGACAAGTTCTAATATCTGCAATATCATGTTCATGATTGTTTTGAATGTGATATTTTTCAATGTTTTTCAAATTACGGGTTCTTGAAGCCCCATACTTAACCTTTGAATAACCGATATAATACGGGTATTTTTCAGTGCAAAGCTTTGGTAACAATTCTTCTTTTTTACTTTTAAGTTTTCTGATTTTACGATTAAATGACTTGGTTGAACCACCTTTAATTGCTGCTTGCTCTTTCAGGTATTCCAATTGAGTGATTTTGCTTGATACTTTTTCAAATTCGTTGCTTGCTTTACTATCATCAAAAAGAAGCATATCCTCAATATCTGCAACATATGTTACTGATTTTCTCTTAAAAATTCCGTCTGTTATTTTTTCAACCAGTTCATTGTTCATAATAGCACTCCTTACAAATTCATTTTATCATAATTTTTGTAATATTCTTTTAACTCCCGTGTGCTTAGTTTATATCCATAATTTTTAGCTCTAGTCATATATCTATGGAAATCTTTCATGTTCCAGCCCTCAATGAACATTGCAAATTGTCCTCTTGCTCCCGGAGTTTTTGCCATAGTTCCTTTATAATAACCAACAACCCCCGTTCCGTCTGGCTTTTCATACGCTGCTAAGTCTTGCAACTTTGCGATAAAATCTTCATGACCCATTGAAGAAATGTCATAAATTAATCGTTGACCTGCTGCACCTAAGGCCCGGCCACGTCTATAATTTGCTAATTCATTCATTTGCTTTTTTGACATTCCTTTTTCATATTGCGAAAACTTATTTGGTGGTAACATCTGATTAGCTAGTTTTGTAACCATATCAAGTTCTTGTTTAATCTGTTGTGCCTGTGCCTTACGATCATCATCTACTCTTGGATCATCTTTAATATAAGTTACATTAGGTGCTGTTGCAAATTCAGATAATTTATAAATAAATTCACCTTGCGAAGTGTATGTTTTAGCTGTTTTTTGCATTCTCATCAAAGACTGAACTTTACGTTTTTCTACGGGCTGTCATATTCTTATATTGACCCCAAGTAGGAAGAAGTCTTGAATATGACTTATTTCTACCTTGCGTATTAAGCCATTTATGAACTTCTTCTGAATTTTTAGTTGGTCTGAAACGTTGTTTGTTTTGTGAAACTTGATTGAAGCGTTGAGCATAATGCAGGTCGGATTGAATTTGCGTTAAACCAGTCATTTCAAACATATCTTTATCGTCTTTTGTAAGTTCAAAAACCTCACGAGCATGATTAACTAACTTTTTAGCTTTTCTTGGCATATTACGATATTGTTCGTATGTTGGCAAGTCGCCAGCAAAATCTTTGTTGAACTGTCTTGTGCTATCGAGCCACCTCTTCATTGGAATATCTTTTTTAGGTATAGTATGGTATCTCTTTTTATTGTTTTGAATAGTTGTTCTTTTCTTAGGCATTTTAACCACTCCTTTATTGCTATTGTATATTATAACTTAGCTTGTTTAATAATTCAAGATATTTTCAAATAAATTACAATGATAATTATATCACATTGTTTCTTGTACCTTTATGTGATAAGTGCCTATTACATAAAAATAGAATTATTAATATCATGATTTGACTTTTACATAAAAAGTGATACAATATAACGTGTAAACAAACTGAAACTAGCCACCACGCATAAGGCGGAAACGTTCTGCGGACCAGGGTTGGCTTTTTTTATGGAAAAATTTATAATCACTTATTACACTACTCACCAATTTACCACCTAGAAAAGTTACAAGTGTGGCAGGATATTTTAGCGGTTTCGTTACAAAGTTGTTAGCTTGTTATGAAAGAATTAGATTTATTAATCTAACATAGCTATTTACTGGCTAATGGTGTTATACGTGGCGGAGGGTTGATTAGCGGATTGGTTACAAAGGTATTAGCTTGTTATGAAAGAGTTAGATTTATTGAGATATAGTTTAGTTTGTGCTTTGATAGTTATAGTTCGGATATATGTAGCGTGTGCGTTTTTAGTTTGGTTTGTGTATATGCATGTGAGTTACTAGTTTAGTTTGCTAAATATAAACTTATTGTGCTGCTGGTATATGTTTGCATAAGTGGTGCTTTAGCTTGGTAATACGTAGCGTGTGCGTTTTAGGTTGATAGGTATAGTTTATGAAGATTGT